>Ga0209723_1000042_pt1 | contig 249456 bp, 208 predicted proteins | sample BiotimSIPDNA_2_FD_185750 | JGI IMG/M metagenome (GOLD analysis project Ga0209723, IMG submission 185750) | Anaerobic biogas reactor microbial communites from Washington, USA - Biogas_R2 time_0 SIP DNA (SPAdes) (version 2) | ecosystem: Engineered > Bioreactor > Anaerobic > Unclassified | place...
GCTCTTGAAGTGTGCGATGATGATATTCTTGCATTAGCTATCAATTTATCCTTTGCCTGTTCTCTCCGTATGGGCGAAATGCTCGGACTTACTTGGGACTGCATTGATATATCGGAGGAAAGCCTGAGAGAAAACAATGCTTCCATTTATGTAGATAAGGAGCTTCAGCGAGTAAACAGAGATGTAATGGAGGTGCTTGATAACAAGGACATTATCCGTGTCTTTCCGAGAACTCTGTCAAATACGCAAACTTCACTTGTTTTGAAAACACCGAAAACCAAAACCAGCGTGAGAAAAATCTTCTTGCCGTCAACCGTAGCCCAAATGCTATTGGAGAGAAAAAAGCAGATTGACGAAATGAAAGAACTTTTCGGTGATGAGTATTTGGACTATAACTTGGTATTCTGCCATTCGTCCGGCAGACCGATGGAAGGTCAGGTAATCAACCGTGCTTTGAAAAAGCTGATAAAGGATAATGACCTGCCCGATATAGTGTTCCACAGCTTCCGTCACGCAAGTATTACCTACAAGCTGAAATGGAACGGCGGCGATATGAAATCCGTACAGGGCGACTCAGGACACGCAAGAATGGATATGGTTGCCGATGTTTACAGCCATATCATTGACGAGGACAGACGCTACAACGCACAGAAGTTTGAGGAACAGTTCTATAATGCCAAAGGGCTGAAAAATGTTGAGGAAGGAAAAACTGCTCCAATGCCAAAGTTTGAAACCTCCGTTGAACTGCTTGACCCAATGGCGGAAGTTCAAGAAGCTCCCGTACAGGAAGAAGAAAAGCCGGCTGACAACAGCGTAGAAGAAAACGCTGCGCTGATTGCAAGGCTGTTATCCAACCCGGAAACGGCAGCGCTGTTAAAGGCATTAGCGAAAACAATATAGACCGAAAAAATGGCAATCCGCAAGGGTTGCCATTTTGCATATTTTAGAAAGTCTTGATATTGAGTGCAGAATTCAGTATAATATTAGAGAAAAATTGCTTTTAAGAATGTTTAATTATAAAAGAGATTTACGGATGTTTCCGGCGCTCTATGGGTATCCTATTAACTCTTTGATGTTTCCCGAAAATCTTTGCATTTGCTAATACCTTGCTAAAATGAAGGGAAAAAACGGCGTAAAATTAGCAGATTTCATAAGAGAAATGATTAACACCGAAATCTCGGAAAAGCCAGTAAAATCAAGGATTTTTGAGGATTTCGAGGGAATAAAAAATGCCCCTCCGAGGCTTCTCCTAAGCGAAAGGCCGTGCGTTCGAATCGCGCCGGGGACGCCACAACTCCCGTCGGGAGCCGAAAAAAGCCGATAAACCAGCCGTTTGTCGGCTTTTTGGTTTCAACAGGTTGCCAAAACCGTTATTCGTTATCAAACCCGGATGGGCCGGAAACAACCCATGGCGAACGGTATCATCGTGGTATGCCGAAAGGGGATGCAGGGGAGTGGCGGACAGGATGATAAGCAAAGAAATCGTTATTCCGGCCAAAGGGCATTTTCTCCGTGAAGAATCGGAGGTCCTGCCGGAGTACCGGGCTTACGAGCGCGTTCAGAACAGCTCGCGCAGATACACCGTTGCCAAGCGTGACGCCGGTTCGCATGATATCCGCCTGTTTTGGCACCGGTATGAATGCGCCGGCTGCTTTAGGACCTTTTTTCCGCCTTTTCTGACCCTGGAAGGGATTCTGAACGAAACGGATCTTGACATATTGGCACAACTCGCGGGCGAGGCCGTTGACTTCGATTTGCCGCTCGAGGAATTTTTCAATTGGGCGCTGCAGATTCCTTGGCCGGGGCTCGATGCTCATCAAGGGGACTTCGTTTTTTTTGAGCTGCCCGACCGGGACGACTCCTTAATCTGCCCCCGCTGCGGGCACACCGCCCGCACCACGACGCGCGCATTCCTCTACCGGGTGGAGTCCAATGCGTTTCAGACCGTGATAACGCAGACATTGGCTTTCGGCGACGGGCGCGCCGCGGTTTTGCCGTACGGAAACCCGCTCGGCGAGCCGGCCTTACTTCCGGTGAAAGCGCAGGTGGCCTTTGACCACGAAAACCGGCAAACGGCTTTTTTGCTTTTCAATAACCGGGGGGAAATCATTGAGCGGAGCGTTCTGGACGAACAAGGCAATCCGCTCAACGGCACTGCCGTTTTGGCGCACATCAACGCCGGCCCGTTGAATACGGCGTTGGCGGAGGCGTTTGGCCGGTTTTACCGCGGCCGCCTGCCTTTTGACGCGCGCGAACTGACGCTGAACACCTTTATCGAGCTCAACCGGTTTCAAGGGTACCCGAAGGATTTTTACAACGCCATCCCTTTCGCGGACGATACCCGGAAAATAGACGACAGTTTTCAAACAGCGGCCGCTTCTTTGAGGGCGGCGCAATACAAGGACATTGACGCGGTCTACCGGCAATACGGGTTGCCCGATAAGAAAGCCATCCGCAACGCGGTATTTATGACGCCCTCGCTCCTTTTTTACGCGGAGGAACTCGCGGCGCTGCCGTTTCGAAACGCGGACATCTTTTTGCAGATACTCAAGTCCGATGACATATTCTATTTTCTTTCCGACCTTCATTCTATGCCGGGAATCCTTGTTTATCTGACAGCCGCGGTGAACGAAAAAGGCGAGTCAAAAACCTGGGCTTCCATAAAGAAGAACCTAAGCCGCCTCGCGGCAGCGGCTTCGATTTATCTGCTGTCTTCACAGAAAAACAGGCAATCCATCCTGCAAAAAGCCGTAAAAGATCTGGCCGCGGGTCCTCATCAAGAATCGATGCCATACAATATCCCGGTGATAAAGAAGATTCCCTGCGTTCCGGTCAGCCGCGTCGACGAATACGATTTCCATGCGTTGCAAAACACCCTCGAGTATCGCGAAACGGCTGTCAAGTTAAAAAACTGCCTTGCGAATTACCATTACGGCAACGGCCGGGTTTACATTCTAAGACTTCATGGCAATCCGCTGGCGGCCGTGGAGGTTCGCGGCGATGTAATCGTACAAGCGCTTCTGGCGGAAAACCGGCCGATTCAAAGCGACGAGAGCCTTTATGCCGTCCTTGTCCGATGGGCTGAAACAAACCGGCTGAAGGTAAGTTTACATGATGACGCGGACGAATACGACGGGTGAATTAGAAGAAACATCCTGCCCGCGCCGGTGAATTAACGCTTGCTATTAAGCGGACAATATATTATAATAGCATAGATAAACAGAGCGAGGCTTTGTTTCGGTCATGTGGCGTGTGGGTCCTGTGCGACGGGGCGCCGTGAACCATGTCAGGCGGGGAACCGAGCAGCATTAAGCGGGCAGCGCTGTGCGCCACAGTCCGCCTGCCCGCCATATGACCGAGCCGAAGGGCGCTCTGTGTTTTTATAACCGTACGGGGTGCTGGGAATTGGAAGAAAAAAAACCGGAATACAAGGTGCTTTACCGAAAATACAGGCCCAAAACCTTTGACGAGGTGGTGGGCCAAAAGGCTGTTACCGTTACGTTGGCCAACGAGGTAAAAACCGGAAAAACGACGCACGCCTACCTGTTCACCGGCTCACGCGGCACGGGCAAGACGACCTGCGCCAAAATCCTCGCCAAGGCCGTCAACTGCCTGGCCCCCGTCGACGGCAACCCGTGCAACCAATGCGAAAACTGCAAGGGCATCGAAAAAGAATCCGAGCCGGATGTCATTGAAATGGACGCGGCCAGCCACAACGGCGTCGACGATGTCCGCAATATAATCGACGAAACGAATTACACGCCGGTAAGGGTAAAAAACAGGGTCTATATCATCGACGAAGTGCATATGTTTACGCCTTCCGCGTTTAACGCTTTTCTTAAAACCCTCGAGGAGCCTCCGGAGCATGTCGTGTTCATCCTCGCGACGACGGATGTTCACAAACTGCCCCCGACCGTCCGTTCGCGCTGCCAGCGCTTCGACTTTATCCGGGTGCGGCCCGAAGACATCGTCGAACGGCTCTTGTTTGTCGCCTCGCGCGAAGGCTTCGCCCTTGACAACGACGCGGCGATTCTCATCGCGCGGATTTCCGACGGCTCGCTGCGCGACGCGCTTTCCCTTCTCGATGTCTGCTCGGTCAAAGGAAAGACCGTGACCGAACAACTGGTCCGCGACGCCGCCGGCCTCGCTGATAAAAGTTATCTTTTTGATATAACCGGCCACATCCGGAACAACGACACGGCCGAAGCCCTCCGCGCCATCAACGACCTGCACGGAAAATCGTGCGACTTGGGCCAGTTTCTGTCGGAACTTGCCAACCACTTTCGCGATTTGATGGTCGCGAAAACGGTCAAGTCGCCAAAGACCCTGCTGGTCCTTACGCCCGGCGACACCGACCGCCTGGCCCGGCAAGCCCGGCTCTTTGATCTTGAAGACTTGATGTACTGCCTCTCCGAACTCGAAAAGGCGTTTTTAACCGCGAGAGGCGTTGAAAACCCGCGAATCGTCGCGGAAATGACGGTCGTACGGCTGTGTTCCCCCTCGATGAACGAATCCAACGAGTCGCTTCTTAAACGGATTGCCGCCCTCGAGGCCGCCGCCGCGGGCAAGGCGGCAACGATAGTCGCGCCGCCTTCCGCCGAGCCCGAGCCGGCGGACGAGCCGAACCCGCCGATTGAACACGAACCGGTTCCTCTGACTGAGCCCGATCAGGTAACTCTTACAGAGCCTGAGCCGGCGCCTTTGATAGAACCCGGGCCGTTGCCCGAGCCCGAAGCAGATATACCGGCAGCCCGGGAGGAGCCGGAGCGTTTCGAGCCGAAAGCCCCCGCGATGGACGGCAGGCTCGAAGCCTGGCCGGAGGTGCTCGAGGATTTGAAAAATACAAACAGGGCCTTGGCCAACGCCCTGGCCGGTTGTCCGGCAAGGGAAAAAGGGGCTCAGTTGCATATCGGTTGCGCCGGCACGCCGGCCGCCCTGTTCTTGAGCAACCCTCTCTTTCTGGACCATCTGTCCGCCTCGATTCTGCGTGTGACAGGCAAAAAACTGACTCCCGTGGCAACCGAATACGCGGATAACGCCGGCGAAGAAGCCGACGATTTTCGTCTTGAAGATTTCATGAACAAACTATCGGATTTAGATGAATAACTTACAGTTCTTATGAAAGGTGTGGCTCTATGAAAGCAAGAATTCCCGGTGCCGCGGGCGGCAACATGATGCAAAAACTCCAAAAAATGCAGGAGGATATCGCCAAAGTCCAGGAGGAAATCGAGCAATCCGAGTTTACCTCCTCCGCCGGCGGCGGCGCGGTCGAAGTCACCGTCAACGGAAAACACGAGGCGGTTTCCGTCAAACTCAAACCGGAAGTCGTTGACCCGGAAGACATTGAAATGCTCGAGGACCTGATCATCGCCGCTTTCAACGAGAGCGTCCGAAAAGCCGCCGAAGCGATGGAAAAGGGAATGGAAGCCGCCAAGGGCAACCTTTCCGTCCCCGGCCTGTTTTAGCCATGGCACATGAATCCGCGCCGTTGGCGAAACTCATCGAGCAGTTTGAGCGGATGCCGGGCATCGGGCATAAAAGCGCGCAGCGGCTCGCCTTTTATATCCTGAACCTTAAAAAAGAGGAAGCGCTGGCGTTTGCCGATAACATCGTCAACGCCTGTGAGAAAATCCGACGCTGCCGCGTCTGCTGCGATTTAACGGACACGGAAACCTGCAAGGTTTGCGCCGCTCCTTCACGGGACGGCAGCCTCCTCTGTGTCGTCGAGGACTCCAGGGATGTTTCCGCTTTTGAAAGAACGCGCGAATACAAAGGCCTCTATCATGTTCTTCACGGCGTCATATCCCCCATGAATAACATCGGCCCCGAGGACCTGACGGTCAAGGAACTCATCGCGCGCCTGGGCGGCGGTGAAATTCGCGAGGTCATTATGGCCACGAACCCCACCGTCGAGGGCGAGGCTACCGCCATGTATTTATCGCGGCTTTTAAAACCGCTCGGCGTCAGCGTCACCCGCCTGGCCTACGGCATTCCGGTGGGCGCCGACTTGGAATACGCCGATGAAGTCACCCTTTCGCGTGCTCTCGAAGGCCGGACGGAAATCTGACCGGGTTTTCCTCATAGTTTTTCTTTTCCACAGCCGCTTTTGAACAGTTTTCACCTCGTCCGTTTTTCGTGTGTGGACAGAAAGCAAATTCTTCTTTTAATTTCCACATCGTCCGGCGGCACAAAACGGCGAAATACGCCGGGTTCAGAGGTTTTCCTTGTTTTGAACATCCCCTACTACTACTACTATAAATATTAACACTTATTTTATATTAACGGAGGATGAAAGGGTATGAAATTTGTCTGTGACACCGCCGTGTTGTCAACTGCCTGTCAAAATGTGCAAAGGGCGGTTTCGGCCAAAACAACCATTCCCGCGGTCGAGGGAATCCTGATAAAGGCCGCTGACGGCAAACTGATGCTGACAGGTTACGATTTGGAGTTCGGCATCAACACCGCCATTGAGGCAAGAATCGAGGAGGCGGGTGGTATTGTTCTTAACGCGAAATTGCTTTGCGACATCCTTCGAAAACTGCCCGGCGACACCGTACGGATTGAATGCGACGAGAGGCTTTTGGCCAGAATAACAAGCGGAGATGCCGACTATTCCCTTGTTGGCATATCAAAGGACGATTATCCCGAACTTCCTTCCGTTATGGGGGGGCAGCCGATTGAAATCAATATGGGAATTTTAAAAGAGATGGTCCGACAGACCATTTTCTCCGTCGCGACAAACGAATCGAAGGCCGTTCATACCGGTATCAAATTCGAAATTGAGGGCAAAGAGTTGAAACTCATTGCCGTCGATGGCTTCCGCCTGGCCATCCGCCGCGAAATCATAGAATACGACGGCGAGGATGTCTCCTTTATCGTGCCGGCAAAAGCCCTTTCGGAGGCCGTCAAACTCATCAGCGACGAAGAAGCGGCGATGAAAATAGGCCTGGGCAAAAAACATATGGTGTTTGAAGTGGACGACTATGTTGTGGTGACAAGGCTGCTGGAAGGGGATTTCCTGAATTACAAAGCGGCCATTCCGTCTTCAAGCGCCACCACGGTGAGAATCAACACAAAGGATTTCATCAGCAGCATTGAAAGAGCGTCGCTCATTATTACGGACAAACTCAAAAGCCCGGTGCGCTGCAAGTTTGACAACAACACCGTGAGCGTTTCAAGCACCACGGTGGTCGGCACCGCCTCGGACAGGGTCGCCGCCGCCATCGCCGGCGATTCCGTCGAAATCGGCTTCAACAACCGGTACCTTATCGAAGCCCTCAACGCCAGCGACACCGACGAGGTCATCGTCAAACTCAACGGCGCGGTTTCCCCGATATTGATTCTCCCCGTCGAAGGCGAGAGTTTTTTGTTCCTGGTGCTTCCGGTCAGGCTGAAGGCCGAGTAGGAACAACGTTTGGATGGTTTTCATGAGACGAAGAATCCCCTGCCATATTCGAGTCAAACCGAGAACGACGGTTCCCATCGACACGCCGTTTATACGCCTTGACGCGTTTTTGAAACTGTGCGGCGCCGCGGAAAGCGGCGGGCACGCCAAAACCGCCATTCAGCGCGGTGAGGTCAAAGTCAACGGAGAAGTCTGTCTTCAACGGGGGAAAAAACTGCGCGAGGGCGACGAAACGGAATTTCTGAACACGGTGTATGTGACGGGAAAACATGAGAATTGAACGGTATCGCTCCGACAATTACAGGAATCTGAAGCCGATCGAATTTCAGCCCGCCGATTCGGTCAATGTCCTTTTCGGTGAAAACGCCCAGGGCAAGACGAATATCATCGAGAGCATTTGGCTTTTCACCGGCTGCCAGAGTTTTCGCACGCGAAAATGCCGCGAACTTGTCGGCCCGGACGGCCAAACAGCGAAACTGGAACTTGATTTTTTCGCGGACGGCCGGGAACAGACGGTCGTTATGACAATCGGGGATAAACGAGAGGTTTTACTCAACGGCATCAAACTCGAAACGCCGAGAAAACTGCTCGGCTCGTTTCCGGCCTTTGTGTTTTCGCCTTCCTCCTTATCCATCGTTCGTGACGGCCCGTCCGAGAAGCGGAAATTTCTCGATATCGCCATCAGCGTCATTAAGCCGGGCTACGCCGCTGCCCTGTCAAGGTACATCAAAACGATGGCGCATCGAAACGCCATGCTGCGCGCGCTTTGTGAAAGGGGAGGCGACGAGAGGGTTCTCGACGCCCTTGACGAACAACTCAGCGCGCTTGGCGCCGGCATCATCGCGAACAGAATGGCCTGCGCCGGCCGGATTTTCGAAAAGGCCCGCGCGATATACGAAGGGATTTCATCGGGGCGTGAAGTCCTCGATTGCAAATACATCCCGGGTTTTAAGACAGACGCCGCCGGCCGGCCCGAACTCACCGCCGAAATGCTGCGCAAACTCACGGAAAGCCGCGACACGGATATCCGGCGGCAAATGACGGGCGCCGGCCCGCACAAAGACGACATTCAAATCGATATCAACGGCCTTTGTGCGAGGGCTTACGGTTCGCAAGGGCAGCAGCGTTCCTGCGCGCTCGCTCTGAAACTTGCCGAGGCCGCCGTCATCGAGGAACTCTGCGGCGAAAAGCCCGTCGCCCTGCTCGACGATGTAATGAGCGAACTTGACTGTTCCAGGCAAAGTTATCTTCTCGGGTTTTTCAGCGGATGGCAGGTTTTTATCACCTGCTGCGACCCGTCGGTTTTATCCCGCGTGGAAAGCGGAAAAACCTTTGAAATCAAAGCCGGCGATATCGTCGGCGAAACGAAAAGCCAATAGGCGCGGCAAACAGCCATGTTTCACAAAAAAACCTTCCGCCCGGTTAGGCGGAAGGCCATTGTTTTTCAAGTGCTTCTTTGGTTTACTCTTCCATCTGCTTGCCGAGGAACGACGCGGCCACCTGGGTCAGTTTCGTTTCCGTCTGGGTCGGCATGGAACCGTTTTCGTTGAGCAGCAGCACCACGACGCCCGAGACGTCCCCGCCGCCGATAATGGGATAAGCCACACCGGCCTCGCGTTCGAGGCCCTCGACCGGGCGCAGGCGCTCCCCGTCGACCGTAGCGACAAAACCGGTGCGTTTTTCCATGACGCTTTCAAGAGCGGGGCTGACGCGGCGGTCAATCGCCTCTTTTTTGGAGATGCCCGCGCAGGAAATCACGCGGTCGCGGTCGGTGATGATAACGGGAAGGTTCGTGCCTCTGTACAATACCTCGGCGTACTGCGTTGTGACCGATGACAACTCGCCGATGGGGGAATATTTTTTAAAGATGACCTCGCCGTCGGTATCGGTATAAATCTCAAGCGGGTCTCCCTCGCGTATGCGCATCGTCCGGCGGATTTCCTTCGGGATAACCACGCGGCCAAGGTCGTCGATTCGCCTGACTATTCCGGTCGCTTTCATATAATAAACTCCTCCGTTTTTATCTTAGTTTCGAGTTTATTATCTGTTAAGCACAGGGATTTATACTTAAAAAAGTTGGCAAAAAATGCAGAGAATGTTTTTCGCCGCGGCATGTTTTACAGCATATCGATTGTAATCCCCTTGAAAAAGTCTGCGCTCCAGATTTCAATCTCGGCGGGATTTTTGATAAACGGCAGAACATCCGCCTTGGCCTGCCCGTAATCAATGCTGTCGAAACGGCCGCAAAGCATTTTTTTAATGTCGGCCAAAGCCGGCTGCGCTCCTGCCGCGATGTTGCCGGTCTGCGCAAGGCGGGCGGTGAGATGCGGCAGATTCACCTGCGTGCGGTTCTTCCTGAAGAATACGAAATCGTAAAGGTCACGCCCTTTGACGCGGTTTTTCCATCCGCGGCAGATCACGGCGTGAATTTTTCCGGCAAAAAGCGAGGGCATATCATACAGCGTTATTTCATAAGGAATCGGCAGCAGCCGATACTTGCGCTCAAACCCGGCAAACTCCGGCGGATTGATATCAACCTCAAACTTAACCTTGACAACCTCGTTGCCGCCTATTGCTTTCGCCGTTTGCTCATCGGCATAGAAAATCAGCATGTGTTCGCGGGTGCTGCCTTTAAGAAATGCCGATTTCACATCCGAATCCGCGGTTTTCGCCTTTGGCTCCACGCGGAAGTTCAGCCCGTATGAACGGACCTCTTTTTCAAGAGTTGGCAGATACGCGCCAAAATCAAAATCAGGGTCGGGTGCTGCCAGTGAAAAATCAAGGTCCTCCGAAAAGCGCTCAATTCCGTAAAAAATACGCAGCGCCGTACCGCCGTAAAACGCGGCGCTTTTAAAAAATCCGGCTCGGCTAAGCCCGCAAAGAACGATTTCCTGCATGATTTCCTTAATGCTGTTCTTTTTGTCGGCGAGCGTCACCGTCTCATGCTGAGTGAGCATCTGTTCTATGATTTTATCCACCGATTTCCCTCCTGACACAGGCCTGCAGCAGCTTGTGATTCGATGTGTGATACCGCCCGGCAAGCTCGGATAAATCCGACATATTCAGCTTATGAAATTCGTCCTCGTCTATACGCAGGTCGTCAAACAAAAGTCCGCGAAGCTCGGATTTGTTGCTGCAGGGCGAAGCAACACAGAGGATGTCGCACAGCGCCTTTTCCGGTGTTGCGAGGGCGACGCTGTAACCGTTCTCCATACGCAAAACAACGCCGTAAGGGTATGCCCCGCTCGGCACGTCACGAAAGGTGAAGGTACCGAAAGCCGTGTCATATTGCTTCGACTTTTTCTTTTCAAAGGTTGCGCAGGTGAAGGCGTAAACCGCTTCCGGTATCAGCGAATGATGCGCAAGCGCAAATTCAAACGACAGATAGGACGGGCCGTAAATCGACGAGGCAAGGCAATGTCCGGGCGTGTTTTTATCGGTTTCATACAGACCGCGGACAACGGGAAACAACTCGCCCTTGTCGACAAGACGCCTGATTTTCGCGGCGGGATTGGCAAACGCTTTTAATTCGTCCATTAAAATTGCAGTCGTTTTTATCATATTTTCACCTTCATATGCAATTATACTGCATTTATCGGTGAATATCAAGCAATATGTGTCGAATCCTGTTTAAGCATACCGCGCAAAAAAAACCGGTTCCGCAGAAGAGCCGGCTTTTTGTTTTATTGAAGGCGGTCAGGTCTTTTGGTGAGCCCCAGCCACCGGCGACTCGTCGGGCAAAGCGTTCAGCGCGGCGCGCCGGGCGGCCAACTCCGATTCCACCCTTTCTTTCGTCTCTTTCGTGTAGCGGATTGTCAGCACGGGCAGCAGAAACAGGACTTCGCCGACGACGGGGCCGAGAATATAAATCGGCCACTGGTATTTATAAAACCGCGCCGGCTGGCCGAGCAGGCCGAAGGCTTCCTTGTAGCCGAGGCGGTCGAGCATCAGCCCGTTGATGAACAAAGTGATTCCGCTCGACATCTTGCTTAAAAAATTCTGCATGGAAAATGAGATGCCTTCCGTCCGCTTGCCGGTTTTCCACTCCACATAATCGATGGAGTCGCACCACAGCGAGGTCTTCGCGATGCTCGTCGCGCCGTCGGGAAAACTCGCCGCGGCGAGAAGAAGCGCGACCGCGCCGATTTGGCCGGGCGTGTTGAACCCGACGAAATAGGCGCACACCCGCGCGGCGGCGTTAGCGCTTTTGGCGAGCAGAAAGATATTTTTTGCGCCGCCGAGTTTGTTGGCAAGTTTCTTCGCGGCAAACAACGCGACGGCGGAGGGAAAGCCCGACGCGATTTGAAAGAAAAACATCAGCGTTTCGCCGTTGAGTTCCTTGCCGAAAAACTCCACCGTGCCGACGCCGTATTTGAAGAAATAAATCGCGGGAATGACCGGGCTCAAAGCCCCGAGGATTTGGGCGACGGCCATGGTCAGCAGAATCCGGTTGTGCCGGAGCATCAGGATACCTTCCCACAGCGATTCTTTTTCCTCCGGTTCCTTTTGCACCCGTTCCTTTGTTCCGGCCGCCGTCAGTGTCAGCAGTTCGCCGCCCAGGCCGCACACGATGCCGCAAATCATAAACAGCTGCCCTTCGGTCAGCCCCATCTGTTCCTTCGCCCCGAGAATCAGCGGAAAAAGCCCCACGAGCAGCGAGCCGGTGCTCGCGCCGATTCTGGCCGTCTGCGCCATGCGCAAATGCTCGCTCGAGTGCGGGGACGCGATGGCGACGATGCCCCAGATACCGACATCCTGGAACGAATACAGCGTGTCCCATATCAGGTAAATAATGATAAAATAAACGATCGCGGCGGTTTCGCCCCACCCGAAATTCATGAACAGCAGCGCGGAAAAAATGCCGAGGGGAACCGGAATATAACGAAGATAAGGGCGAAGCTTTTCACCGGGCTTGCTTTTCCGCTTATCCGCGTAACCGCCGACGATCGGGTCATTCACGGCATCCCAAACGCGGAAGATGCCCGTGATAATGCCGACCTTTTTTGAGCCGATTTTGAGGATGTTGGTGCAGAAATAAAACATCCAGCCGCCGATGAACGCATAGGTCAGGTTCTGGCCGGCCAGCGCGACCGCGTGCCCCGTCAGCTCACGGTTGGGGATGTTGCCCTCCTCCGCCTCGCGGGAAAAAAAGCGCTTCAAAGCGTTTTTCAAAGTTATAATCCTTTCGCTTTATGCAAGCCGTCAGACAGCCTCGCAGGGTTTTTGATAAATCTTGACATAATCCACGAGGAAGTCGGTCGAAAAGCCGGGCTGCTCGGAAAACTCCTTGGGAAGCTCGAGCGAGAGAATCGCGTACTCGAGGCCTTTCGAGACGCCGTCCTTAAAAGTCGATCTCACCGCTTCGACACCGTTGATGTAGAATATGTATTCGTTTTCGGTCCACTCCAGGCCGTAGGTGTTGAACTGCGTGTAGGGATTGGGCACCTTGTAGCTGCCGAGGTTCTCACTGCGCAGGCCGTCGCCGTAACCGCCGACATGCACGTTGAGCGAGACGGAGTTGTAATTCATTTTGTTTTTGTAATTGAAGGCCTCGAAGATATCGATTTCCGCGCCGCCGATGCCGCCGTTGGAGGCTTCGGCGCCGGCCATGCCCGGGGAATTGAGCCAGAAGGCGCTCCAGAAACCGCCGCCTTCCGAAGCGATGCAGCGGCACTCAAAGTAGCCGCCGTTCGAGTAGTCCTCGACGGTGCGTATCATGCCCGAGTACCAGCCGGCGCCGTATTCGCCGCCTTCGCGGTATTCGGCGGTTATCACCAGATTGCCGTCTTTGACGGAAACCTGGTTCGGTGACATGAAGCCTCCGCTTCGCGCGCCGCTGGCGCGGTATTCCCATTTGCTCATGTCAAGCGAATTGCCGTCGAATTCATCCTCAAAGACAAGGTCATAGCCGGACAGGTTCAGTTTTTGCCCCCTCGGCGTTTGCGCGAAATCGAAAAGGGCGACGCCCAACAGTTCGAGGGCGGCCAGAAGCGCGGCGAACATCGCCTTGAGCGCTTTGATTTGCCTGGGCGCGAAAATTTCCTGCAGCAATGTCATAGCAAACTCCCCTTTGTTTAGTATTAAGCCCGCGGGTTTTTCGCCCGCGGAATTATTACCGAATCAGGCTGACACCGCTCATGTCCGCCGGTTTGGCGAGCCCCATAATTTGAAGAATCGTCGGGGCGATGTCGCACAGTTTGCCGCCCTCGCGAAGCGCGCAGGGATACCCGTCGATGAGAAACGGAACGGGGAAAGTGGTATGGGCGGTGAACGGCGAGCCGTCCGGCTCGACCATCTTGTCGGCGTTGCCGTGGTCGGCGGTGATAAGCGTGACCCCGCCCTGCTTTCTGACGGCTTCGGTGACTTTGCCGACGCATTCGTCGACGGCCTCGACGGCTTTGACAGCCGCGTCAAAAACGCCGGTGTGCCCGACCATGTCACAGTTGGCGAAATTCAGCACGATCGCGTCGTAAAGGCCCGCTTCGATTTTGCCCACAACGGTATCGGTGACTTCGTAAGCGCTCATTTCGGGCTTTAAATCGTAGGTCGGCACATCGGGCGAGTCGATCATGATCCTGTCTTCGCCTTCGTAGACTTTTTCGACGCCGCCGTTGAGGAAAAAGGTGACATGGGCGTATTTCGTGTATTCGGCGATTCGCAACTGCCGCAGGCCTGCTTCGCTGAAAACCGCCCCGAGCGGCCTCTCGACATTCTGCGGTTTGTAGGCGACTTCGACATTCGGCATCGCCGCGTCGTACTGCGTCATGCACACATAATACAACGGCAGCCTTTCCCCCCGCGCGAACCCGTCGAAAGCGTCGTCAACAAAAGCCCTTGTGATTTCCCTGGCCCTGTCGGGGCGGAAATTGAAGAAGATGAACGAATCGTTCGCGCGCACGGGCTCGGCGTCTTCGGCCGCGCAGGGTACGATGAACTCATCGGTAACATCTCGCGCGTAAGAAGCCTCCGCCATATCCACGGCGTTTTGAAAGCGGGGGGCATCGAGGGCGGTCATGGCGCGGTAGGCTTTTTCCACGCGCTCGAAGCGTTTTTCCCTGTCCATCGCGTAGTAGCGCCCCGCGACGGTCGCAATTTTGCCGACGCCGATTTCCCCGAGTTTTTCCGTTAACTGCGCGAGATAATCCTTGCCGGAGGTCGGCGGGACATCGCGGCCGTCCATGAGGCAGTGGACGAACACCTTGTCAAGCCCTTTGGCTTTGGCGAGCTCAAGCAGGGCGTACAGGTGCGTGTTGTGGCTGTGGACGCCGCCGTCGGAGAGGAGGCCGCACAGGTGCAGGGCGGAGCCGTGTTTTTTGCAGTTTTCGACAGCACCGAGGAAGGCCGGGTTTTGAAAAAAATCGCCGTCCTTGATCGATTTTGATATCCTTGTCAGTTCCTGGTAGACGACTCTTCCCGCGCCGATGTTCGTGTGGCCGACCTCGCTGTTGCCCATCTGCCCGTCGGGCAGGCCGACATCCATGCCCGACGCGCCGATTTGCGTCATCGGGCAGTTGTTCATCAGGCGGTCAAGGTTCGGTGTTTTCGCGGCGACAATCGCGTTGCCTTTGGTTTCGGGGTTCATGCCGAACCCGTCCATAATCAATAACAAAATCGGTTTTTTCATAACGATCTCCGTTTACTGTTTTGTGGCGGTGACAATCGCCGCGAATTTTTCGGCGGCAAGGGAAGCGCCGCCTATGAGGCCGCCGTCGATATCCGGCATGGCCAGCAGTTCCCCGGCGTTTTTCTCGTTCATGGAGCCGCCGTATTGAATGACGGTTTTGTCCGCGGCCGCTTTACCGTAAAGTTCGGCGATCAACTGCCTGATGAGCAAATTGACCTCGTTGGCCTGTTCGGGCGTTGCGGTCAGGCCCGTGCCGATGGCCCATACCGGTTCGTAAGCGATGACGATGTTTTCGAGTTCTTTTTCGGTGACCCCCTCGAGGGCCAGTTTCGTCTGCATGCGGACGACTTCCGCGGTGATATTCCGCAGCCGCTGCTCCTTCAATTCGCCGACGCAGAGGATGACCTTCAGGCCGGCGTCGAGCGCCGCGCGGGTTCTGTCGCGGACGGTCAGGTCCGTTTCCCCGAAATACTGGCGGCGTTCGCTGTGGCCGATAATCACATAGGGAACGCCGAGTTCCTTGAGCATAGCCGCAGGAATTTCACCGGTGAACGCGCCGCTTGCCGCCCAATGGCAGTTCTGGGCGCCGATTTGAATATTGGTGCCCTCGGCAGCCTTCAGCGCGGCGTGAAGGTCGATGTAAGGCACGCAGGCGACCACTTCACACGAGGCGTCTTTGACGAGGGGTTTGAGCTGTTCGATGAGAGCGGCGGCTTGAGCGGGGTTATTGTTCATTTTCCAGTTGCCGGCGATAACCGGTTTGCGCAGACTTTTATTCATGGTTTCGATCCTTTCCTCTTACAGGCAAACGGGCGGCATAAAATGCCGCCCCCTGGCTTTTTTTCCCGGTTGACGGATTATTTATTCTTTTTCGTTTAGCGCGGCGATACCCGGCAGCTCGATACCCTCAAGAAACTCGAGCGAAGCGCCGCCGCCCGTCGAGATATGGGACATTTTCTGCGCGAAGCCGAGTTTTTCGACCGCCGCCGCGGAGTCCCCGCCGCCGATAATCGAAATGGCGCCCGATTCGGCAACCGCGGTCGCGATGGCCAGCGTGCCCTTCGCGAAGTTGTCAAACTCGGCGACGCCCATGGGCCCGTTCCAAATTACGGTGCCGCTGCCTTTGACGGCGTCGGCGAACAGCGCCCTGGTTTTTTCGCCGATGTCCATCCCCATCCAACCTTCGGGAATTTCATTGGCGTTGACGGTTTTGTATTCGGCTTCCGCGCTGAACTCTTTGGTGATGACGTTGTCGACCGGAAGAAGGAACCGGATGCCCTTGGCCTGCGCCTTTTCCATCATTTCGGCCGCCAGTCCGATTTTATCCTCTTCGAGGAGGGAGGTGCCGACACCCCAGCCCTTCGCGGCGTAAAAGGTATAAGCCATGCCGCCGCCGACAATCAGCGTGTCGACTTTTTCAATCAGGTTGTTGATGACGCCGATTTTGTCGGACACCTTGGCTCCGCCCAAAATCGCGACGAGCGGGCGCTTCGGGTTTTCGAGAGCGCCGCCCATGAACTGAATTTCTTTTTGAATCAGGTAACCGCAAACCGCCGGGAGATAATCGGCGACGCCCACGGTCGAGCAATGGGCCCTGTGGGCCGAGCCGAACGCGTCGTTGACGAAAATTTCGGCGAGGGAAGCCATCTCTTTGGCAAGGGCGGGGTCGTTTTTCGTTTCGCGCTTGTCAAAACGAACATTTTCCAGCAGCATCACTTCGCCGTCTTTCAGGGACGCGGCGAGCGATTTGGCACTTTCGCCGATGACGTCGGCGGCCATTTTAACTTCTTTGCCGAGAAGTTCGGCCAGGCGGGCCGCGACGGGAGCCAATGAAAATTCGGCCTCATAGCCGGTCCCCGCGGGGCGGCCGAGGTGGGAGCAGAGAATGACTCTCGCGTTGTTTTTGAGCAGATCCTCAATGGTGGGCAGGGAGGCGACGATTCGTTTATCGCTTTTGATTTTACCTTCCTTAATGGGGACATTGAAATCGCAGCGGACAAGCACACGCTTGCCGGCTGCGTTTATATCCTCGATGGTCTTTTTGTTCAGCACGTTCATACAAGACATCCTTTCGTTTTCTGCTTGATAAATTAAACTGCCAAAACATTGTATAACACGAGTCGGAATATTGCAAGAGCAAGTTATTCGCCGACGGATTGAAAAAGCCCGGAATCCATGCTATACTCTGACGGGGTAAAATACGGTTCCCCGCCGGCGAACGGTTTTTGCCGGGCTGTCGGCCGCCAAGGCGAAGGAGGGTAAAAAAGCAGTGTTACGAAAAGTAGTATGCCCGCTTCTGACGGTTTGCCTGTTTTGCCTGGCGCTCTCCTCCTGCTCTTCAAAAAACGCGTACGCGCTGACTGTCGAAGGCGCCGAAGTGCCGCCGGAGGTCTACGCGTATTATCTGGATAAGGTTCATTCCAAACCGGCCGCCTACGGCCTCGTGTTGTCGCCCGCCGAAGGCAAGCTTCATGAAAAAGCCGCGCAGCTTTGCGCCGAATATGTGGCTGTCAATTCGCTGTTTTCTCAGCTGGGAATGAACCTTGGTTTTGAGGACAAAATCTCTGTCTCGCAGGCTGTCAACAGCCGTTGGCGCCTGTTTTCGCACCACTACGAGACCATCGGCGTCTCAAAGCAGACACTCGCAAAAATCGAGGGCTGCGCCGCTGCTGAAAAGGCCCTTTTCCTCAAATTCTACGACACGGGCGGCCTGAAAGCGGTCGGCGAGGAAGAGGCGAGGGCTTACTACGAACAAAACTATATCGCCTTCCGGGCGATCAACGGTTATCTGACCAAAACCGACGAGGACGGCAAAACGGTACCGCTGACAGACACGGAAAAAAACGCCCTCAAGTCCAGGTTTGACGCGATGGCCGTCGATGTGGCCGACGGGAAAAGTTTCGAATCCGTCGGGCTGGAATTCGCCGCGGAACAGAGTTACTCTCAAGGCAGAAGCGGCACGACGGTGATCAAAAAAGGCGACAACTCTTACCCGGAGGGGTTTTACGATGCCGTTGCAGCGTTGAAAACAGGTTTTCCCACGGTGCTCGAGTTCGACGGCTACCTCTTCCTTGTCGTCAGGGAAGAGCCGTTCGGCAATGAAGAGGCGACCTACAACGAGTACCGCGCGGAATGTTTGAAGGCGCTGAAAGGCGACGAATTTGACGAGGATATCGCGAAACACGCCTCGGCGTACCCGGTCACCGAAAACGACAGGGTAATCCGGCAGGTGAGCAAAAAGGTGCTCGGTCCGGAGACGTCGCGGTGAAGACAGAAAAAGAGGCGGGCGCTCGGCGCCCGCCTCTTTACATTTCCGCGCTAAGCGGCCGTATCAAGCATATATTCCCGCAGTGTCATGTTAAACCGCTTCGGCCCGATATCCATGACGTAAAACACCGGCCCGCCGGGCGAAGGCAAAACGGTCAAACTTTCCGCCTCGTTTTCGGGGTTGACATTGCGGCGGAACGCCACGGCCGCCTCGCCCGTTTCCGGGTTGAGGGAATACACCGTTTTGGTGCCGAAATCGTCGGAAAGATAAAGAATGCCGTCATACATCACGGCGCCTTGAATGCGGTCGAGCGTCATGGAAAGCGGAACGGTTTTGACAAAGCGCATATCCACGAGGGAAAACACGTTGAGCGCCTTAGCGTTCGACCACTCGGCCGTGTACAGGTATCCCCGTTCGGCGTCGACGGCGCACCAGGGCACGCCCTCGATATGCAGTTCCCGGGGCAGTTCGTAACACACGCCGGTGTAGCGTAAAGTTTCGGCGTCGAACAGCGCGATATACGGGTGCAAATAATCGGGCCCGTCCTCGATGGGGGCATAAATCGTCCCGTCATAATACGCGATGCCGCCGATGTGATTGCCGCCCTTCAGCAGCAGCGCGGGCGGAATGGCCAAGGGATTTTCGGCGACGGTTTTGTTCGTTTCGATGTCGGTTTTGTTGAGGAAATAGTTGCCGCTGAAATAGAAGAACTGCCCGTCCGTCGCGACACCCTGCCCGCGCGTGAGCGCTTCGAACAATAAATAGGAGCGGCTGCCGGTCAGGCGGGCGCCTTCGGGTTTTCCCTGGGGGTTATCCGCCGCGGCGGCAACCAGCAAAAGCACGGCGGTGAGCAGACTCCACCATTTTTTCAAAGCAAACGGCATGGCCGGCGCCCTCTTTCGTTTCAAAATCGCAGTTGTGTTTGTATGCTATCACAACGCCCGCATTCCGTCAACGGCGCTGCAGGCGATAAGGCAACGGCGGGGGCGGTTAAACAGGAATAAATTGAGGCTTTGCCTTGAAAAAGCGCGGGCGCTGTGTTACGCTTAACTCGAACGCGAATACCGGCGGCGCGGGGTTTTACCCGCTTTTCCGTAAAAACGCCAAAGAGGGGTTTTAACGATGGAATATACCTGCGAATGCGGCTGTTACCCGACCATTATCATCCCGGGTATCGGTGACTGCAAGGCTTTTGAGGTCGACGAAAAGGGGGACCGGCTTCGGAAGGCCTGGCCGCCGGACATTGACGCCGCGGCAACAAAGAAACTCAAGAACGCCCTGATCGGCCCCGCGCTGCGGATGATGCTGTTCCGGCGGGATATGGGTTTCTCGAAAAGGGCGGGCGAAGCGATCGCGGAGGCCCTCGATGTTCTTTCGAGTTACCCGGACGGCACCTTTAAGCATAAGATTGAGGTTGAAACCTACGACGGGCCCCTTTCGGAACTCAAAGAGGAAGACCGCAAATTTATATACCGGATGCTCCCCTTCAAACCCCTCGCGGACACCATCGGGGAAGACCATGTGTTTTATTTCGCGTTCACGCCCATCGGCAACACAAAGGACACCGTCGGCCGCCTTCGCGACTTCATCAAGATGGCGAAGAAAAAATCCGGCCATGACAAGGTCAACCTCGCGTCGGTCAGCCTGGGGGGAACCATCACCACGGCGTACCTTGACACCTACGGGGACGACGGCGACATCCACCGCGTGGTCGGCCTCGTGCCGGCGTTCGACGGCTCCGTCATTGTGTCAGATATTATGAAAGGCGAAGTTGCCTGGGAGGATTACGAAACCCTGTTCAAGGAGCTTCTCGGCGGAAAACAAGCGGAAAAAGTCAACAAGATCGCGGCGTATATCCCCAAAAAGGTTATCGGAAAGTTTGTCCTTTCCGTTATCGACGCGTTCGTGAAAACCGCCATTATCAACTCCTCGACGATGTGGGGGCTCGTCCCGGCGGCCGAATACCCGATGCTGAGCGAAAAATACCTCTCAGACCCTGCCCACAAAAAACTGAAGGAAGAAACGGACCGCTATTGGCGCGTGCGCGCGGATTTCCCCGCCCTGGTCGCCAAAGGCGGGGATCGCGGCGTCGAGTTCTTCAGCCTGTGCGGCTACAACAAGCAGCTTTTTAAAGCCGTCAATTCCTCAAAGGTCAGTTCGGACATGGTCGTCCATACCGCGTCGTGCTCGATGGGCGCCCATATCGCGCCTCTCGGCGAAACGCTCGGGGCCGGTTACAAGCAGCAAAACCTCCGCTGCGCCGACCCGGCGCACAACCATTTGTCGACGGACAACATGGTCGACGCCTCCTGCGGGGCGATGCCGGACACAACCTGGTATTTCCGCGATATGGAGCACGAGGAGGCCGCCGTCAACGCCACGCTTTTGGAAATCGCCTATACCCTGCTGAAAGACGACAGCCTCGGCGGTGTTTTCGACAACCCCGTTTATCCGCAGTTCAGCCGGTTTGTCAAAGAAGAAAAGCGCTCGGTGCCCTTGACCGCGGCGGAAGTCAGCCCGGCGAAGGCCTGACCGCCGGCAAGGGCCCGAAGACCCCGGCGGCAGTTGACATTGGCGGCCGTTTTGAATTACAATAGATATTGGCGACCGGCGCCGTTTACCCGCTTCAAAACCGGAATGTTTACCCGGTTTTTTATAATCAAAATTTAAGAAACGGGGCTTGCGCGATGAAAAAGAATTGTTTGAGGCTGACATCCGTTTTGCTCTCTCTCGCCATGGTATTTTCCGCCGTGGTGTTGAGCGCCGGCAGGCCGGCGTTGCCGGCGGCCGCGGGCGGCGTCGAGGCGAAAGCCGCGAAAAGCGGCGCGGTTTCGACCGTGTCAACTTTTGAAGAAGCAGCGGAATTGCTGACGGACGGAAAAACGGCACAAGCTCCGGCAGCCGCTAAGGCAAGCACGAAAAACAGTGATCCGGCCGGGTGCGGCGGGGACTGCGAGTATTGCCCGAGCATCGTCATCCCCGGCATCGGGCAATCCGATGTCTACCTGCTCGACGAAAACGGCAACCGCGCCAAGGACGAAGACGGGAACGACATCTCCGCCTGGCCGGTCATGATCGACACCGACTATTTGATCAAGGCTCTTGTTTTGCCATTGGCTAAAATGCTTATCACGCAGAGGGACGACGGCTTCACCGATTACGCCGCCGAAACGGTCGGGAAGGCGCTCGAAAAAAGCGCGATCGGTTTGGACGCGCAGCCCGTCAGCAACCTCGAGGTGGTCGACTTTCCGCAAAGCGTGGCGGCCTGCACGCCGGAGGAACGCGATTACATATACAGAACCATCCCGCTGCAGGACTATACCAAAGTCGCCGGGGAGGACCATCTCTATTTTCTCGCTTACAACTCCTTCGGCAACCATCTGGACATTGCCGAAGACCTGTATAACATGATTCAGCAGGTCAAGCGCGAAACCGGCCACAGCAAAGTCAACCTCGTGCCGATAAGCCTTGGCAGCACCGTCTTCAACACGCTGATCCAGGAATATCCCCAGGTCAAAAACGACCTCAGCGAAGTCGTCTTCATCGTACCGGCTTTGGACGGCTCGAGGCTCGTGGGGGATTTGTACAAAGGCGAACTGAGCACCGATGACGAGATGCTCTACCGCGACCTTCTTCCCTCTTTGATGGATTACGAATACTATTCCTATCTTATAAACATCGCGATTCGGATTATCCCGAAACAAATCCTGCTTGATCTTCTTGACAAAATCGTCGCCGAGCTGCGCGACGTCATGCTCGTCAACTGCACCATGCTGTGGGGGCTTGTGCCAAGCGGGGATTACGACGAACTGGCCGAAAAATACCTGTCGGACGACGCGCACGCCGAAGTGCGGCGGCAGACGGATATTTTCCACCGCGCCCAGGTCAACTCGCGGGCGAACATCCTCGCACTCACCGGCAGCGGCGTGAGGGTCTACGATGTGGTCGATTACAATTTCCCGCTGTATTCCTTTGTGCCTTCGAGCAAAACGCACAACGGCGATGGCCTGATCCACCTCGACTCGGAATCCCTCGGCGCGACGAGCGGGCGCATCAACGAACCGCTGCCGGCCGGTTACACGCAGAAGGACACCTATTGTTCGGCGCCCGGGCAGCATAACCACATCTCGCCCGACGGCATCGTCGACGCGTCGACCGGCGTTCTGCCCGAAACGACCTTCTATTTCTATAACCAGGACCATGAGGGAACGGGACGCAACGATGTGATTATGAAACTCGCCACCGAAATTCTGCTGTACGACAACCTCATGGATGTCCATTCGATGCCCGAACGCTTCCCGCAGTTCAATGTCGGCCGCGAAACGAAGGGGCTGCGCAACGACCTGCTGCCCGCGGCGAAATCGATCGACCAAAGCACATTGAGCGCCGAGGACGCGGCGGAACTCGCCGGTGCCATCGCGCAATGCGACGCGATGCTTGAAACCACGGTCGTCGTGTATGAGGAATTTACCTCGTCCGTCGAGCGGCTTGAGAATATTATGATCAAAATCGGGGCAAGACCGGCGCGGAAGGATGAAACGCCGGGAAAAATCGCCGCGGCCGTGTGCAAACTGCTCAGCGACGCGATGTACAAGTACTACGGCCCGCGCGGGTTTTCGGATTGGAACCTGAAATAGCGGTCAACGGATAGCGGACTCAAGAACAGCGGCAGCCGTCACCATTGTGACGGCTGCCTTTCATTGAGAAGTTGACTCATTTGTCGCGTAACTTTTCACTTGATACTTGCTTTATTCCTGCACAATAAAACCGGATTTCCTGTTTTCCGGTTGACGGTTTGAACAGGCAGGGGTTATAATTTATTGGGTTGACGGTCGGACAAACATCCGGCGAAGCGTCTTTATAAGCCATTGTTTTTTGAAAGGACGTCGTATTCCATGAAAAAGAACCTGCTGCGATCAGTCTCCTTGCTGCTGGCGCTTGCGCTTTTCACCTCGGCTGCGGTTTCGGGCACCGGTGTGCGGCTGCTCGGCGGCGCGCCGGCCGCGGCCGTCCTGGCAAGCGCCGGCAAGGGTGCCGCCACGCCGGCGGTGACGGTTGAGGAAGCGGAGAAAGCCCTGCTTGCGCCGGCTGAGGCAACCCCCGCGGGAGCGAAAAAGACGGCCGATGACGGCTGCCTGACCGACTGCGGCGGCCAATGCGGCCATTGCCCGGCGATTGTTATCCACGGCATCGGCCAGTCGGAAGTCTACGCTCTCGATGACAACGGCAACCGCATTTTGGATAAAGACGGCAAGGAGGTCACCGCCTGGCCGCCGTATGTCGATATGGACTATGTTACGCAAAGCCTTGCCGCCCCGCTGGTGAAATCCGTTCTTCTTCAGAGAGACGCCGGCCTTTCGGACAAAGCCGCGGAAGTGATCAACACCGTGTTCGCGCCGTTGTCCACCGGCCCGGACGGCAACGCGATAAACAACATCGAGCTTGTCCGTTACCCCTACAGCGTCGCGCGCTGCAGCGAAGCGGAAAAGAGATTCATTTACAGCTGTATGCGCCTGGACTTTTTCACGCAGGAAGCCGGCGAGGACCACTTGTATTACTTCGCTTACAACTCCTTTGGCAACAACCTCTCGACGGCCGAGGAATTGTATCAATACATTCAACAGGTGAAGCGGGAAACGGGCCACGACAAGGTCAACCTCGTGCCCGTCAGCCTCGGCGGAACCATCGCCAACTCCCTGCTTGAATACTACCCGCAGGTGTACGACGACCTCAACCGGGTCGTGTTCATCGTGCCGGCTCTCGACGGCAGCAACATCATCGGCGATGTGTACACGGGCAATTTAAGCCTTGACGACCAAAGCCTTTACCGCGATATGTTCCCGTCGTTTATCGACGGCTATTTGGGCTACCTGATCAACATCCTGTTAAGGCTTCTGCCCAAAAATGTCATTCACGCCATCCTTGACAAAGCGCTGCCCGCGCTGACGCAGAATGTGCTCGTCAATTGCACCGTTATGTGGAGCCTGGTACCCGACGCCTACTATTCTAAAGCCGTCGAAATGCACCTTTCGGGGCCCGAACATGCCGAAATCAAACGGCAGACCGACCTGTATCACCAGGCGCAGCTCGATTCCGATGAGAATATTCAAAAGCTTATCGACCGCGGCATCGGCGTTTTCGACATCGTCGACTACAACTATCCGCTGTATATGATCGCCGGCTCCTGGGACGAATGCAATTCCGACGGCGTCATTCATCTCGATTCCACCTCCATGGGCTCGACATCCGCCCTGCCCGATACGCCGCTGCCCGACGATTACACGCAGCAAAACACCCATTGCTCGAACCCCGCGCACAACCATATGTCGCCCGAGCGCATCGTCGACGCCTCGACCGGCTTGCTGCCCGACCACACCTGGTATTTCAAAAACCAGCACCACGAGGGCACGGGGCGCAACGACGTCATCATCATGCTCGCGACCGAACTGCTGCTGTCAAACGACATCACCTCCGTGTATTCCTGCCCGGACCGTTACCCGCAGTTTAACGTCGGCCGCGAGGCGAGGGGCTTCTGGGGGGATATCGCCCAGGCCAAGGGTGTCGACCAAAGCACCCTCGCGCCCGAGGACGCCGCCGAGTTGCAGGCCGCCATCGAGCAGGCGGAGGCGATGATGAACAACACCGTCGTGGACTATGACGCGTATGAGGCCGCGCGCGCAAGGCTCTTCGCCATCCTGATAAAAATCGGCGTGCGAAATCCCCCGGCGGATACCCGCAAGGAGGAAACTTACCTGGTGATATGCAAGTTCCTCAGTGACGCGCTTTATGAGTATTGGGGGCCGAGGGGTTTCTCTGACTGGGGCTTGCGCTGACTCATTAATAATTTTAAAAAACCGGTGCGGCTGTTTACTCGGCCGTACCGATTTTTTTACCGCACACAGATTATAAAATTTGTGTTTGAAAAGTTGGAGGGATGTTTGCCTGCTTTCTGTTATTTTTAAGCCATAACAAAAAATTCTATTGACATACGGGAATTTATATGGTATAATATGGAAGAAAGGTCAGAAGACGATTTTTTTAGGACGAATTTTGTCATGAAAAAGACAGGACAAAATATATATTTTCGAGGGGACAAATATGATGCTTTCGGATTGCGCCAATATTCGAACGGGGTTGGTGCTCGCGCGCAAAGAGGCAAAGAACGACCGGGTAACACAACCGTTTCAATATAAACAATTAACTTTGAGAAGCTTTAAGGCAGACGGTTTGATTGACACAACTCTTTTGGATAGTTACGAAACGAACGAAAGGCTGAGCCAAAGATATTTAACTCAACCCGATGATGTCGTAATAAGGCTTACTTATCCATATACCGCCGTGATTATAGAGGTCGAAACCAGGGGTCTCGTTATTCCATCACACTTTGCTGTTATCAGGCCGGACAAGCTTAAAATAAATCCGCATTATCTCCTCTGGCTGCTGAACCGGGACAGCATAAAAAAAGAGTTGGCAAAAAACAACACGGGTACGGTTATCGGCACCATAAAGTCCAGCTTCTTCGCCGGGCTTGAAATAGCGGAAATCCCTTTGGAGAAGCAGGCGCAAATGGCAACTTTGCACAGGCTGGCGCAGCGTGAAACGTTATTGCTCAAAAAACTGGCGGAGCAAAAAGAACTGTTTAATAATAATATGCTGGCACAATATTACAGATACGCGAAAAGGGGTAATCAACAATGACTACAAAAGCAGATATCGAAAGAACACTTTGGAAAGCCTGCGATACTTTCAGAGGCAAAATAGACAGCTCCCGCTACAAAGACTATATCTTATCCATGCTGTTTGTGAAATACTTAAGCGATGTTTACAAAGAGACACGGGATAACTACATGAAGCAATATGACGGGGATTTCAACCGGGTGGAAAGGGCCATGAGCCGGGAGCGTTTTGTAATTGACGAGAGTTCCTCATTCTATTATCTTTATGAAAAACGCAATGATGCCGAAATCGGGCAGAAAATCAACGTCGCCCTTTCCTACATTGAAGAACACAACAGCGGCAAACTCCGCAATGTGTTCCGCTCTATCGATTTCAATTCCACCGTTGATTTCGGCGAAGTCCGCCAGAAAAACGCGGTGCTGAAAAACCTGCTGGAAGACTTCAACGATTTGGATTTGCGGCCTTCGCAGTTGGACAGCGTCGATATTATCGGTGACAGTTATGAATATATGATAGCCAACTTTGCTTCGGATGCCGGAAAAAAAGGCGGCGAATTTTTCACGCCGAGCAGGGTTTCGGAACTTGTCGCCAATCTTGTCAAGCCGAAAGAGAACGACCGGATTTATGACCCCACCTGCGGCAGCGGCGGCCTTTTGTTGAAAGCGTTCCAGCAAATCCCAAACAAAAAAGCCCGTATTTACGGGCAGGAATACAACGCGCAAACCTGGGCGCTCTGCACTATGAATATGTTTCTTCACAATGTGGACGACGCGGTTATCTGGCAGGGCGATACGCTTTCGAACCCGCAGAATATCGAAAACGATAAGCTGATGAAATTTCAGGTCATCGTCGCCAATCCGCCTTTCTCATTGGACAAGTGGGACAGCGGTTTTCTTTCCAACGTCTCGGATGAAGCAAAGGGCAAAAAGCTCGAAAAGATGACTGCCGAAATGGACCCGTACAAACGGTTTGACTGGGGCGTTCCGCCCGCTTCCAAAGGGGATTATGCTTTTGTGTTGCATATGCTCCACAGCCTGGATGATGCAACCGGCAGAATGGCTGTTGTTCTCCCGCACGGCGTACTGTTCCGGGAGGCCAGCGAGGGCAGAATTCGACGGCAAATTATCGAAAACTTTAACCTGCTGGACGCGGTTATCGGTTTGCCGGCGAACCTTTTCTATGGTACATCCATTCCGGCCTGCATACTGATTTTCAAAAAGAACCGGACGAAGAGGGATGTTCTATTTATTGATGCAAGCGGCGAGGGCAACTATGAGAAAGGCAAGAACCAAAACATCTTAAGGCCGGGTGATATCAATCGGATTGTCGCAGCTTATGAGACTTACCAAACCGAAGAGAAATACAGTTATGTGGCAACTTTTGACGATATAAAGGAAAACGACTTTAACTTGAACATTCCACGGTATGTGGATACCTTTGAGGAAGAGGAACCGGTGGATATTGAGCAGGTGCAAACCAATATTAAAAGCATTGAAGCGGAGCTTGTGGAAGTTCAGGCGCAGATGAAAAAGTATTTGGAGGAATTGGGGCTATGAAACAATTTATTTATTTTGATACTGATGTTGTAAATTCACTTCTTGCTCAAATTGACAAAGGACTGGTACTATCTGAAACTCTGGAAACAAGCGATTCTACTAGTAAAAAGATCGTAAAGAGTGGAATGCTTGGCGCTGTCGCTGAAGCGGGTGGTATTTTACCATTGCTAGGTAAATTAAGTGGTAAAATTGAAGCCAAAGGTGAACTTTCAAAAGAAAATGAATCATCAGGGACACTAAAAGAATTACAATCCCGAACCCTGCATGATGCAGCTTTTGATATTGTCCAGGAATATCTTCATGAGAACTGTGCATTTGAAGCGGACAATCCGGATGTTGGATCTTTTGTGGAAATTGAAGGCTTATTAGATTTTATAGATTTCAATTATCTGAGTAATCTTTTTCGAAAAGATGGAATTATTGACTTTATAAAAACAACACAGGCTAACGAAATAAAATCTCATGAAGATGAATTAAAAACATTAGCAAGTAGCGAAGCAGAAAAATTAACTCGAGATCAGAGAAGAGCGCTAGAGAGACAAGCTGAAAAACAAATTCAAGATGCAATTAGGGAAAACAACAAACAATATGATGAAGTATCACCTATACTTAACATGATAAAAAGCATAATTCCATATGAAAGGATGCTTTTATCCCAGAAAGGTCACTTGATTCCATTAGAAAACAAATATTTTAGGAGTAATCCTGAGCAAATGGGATTTAAGTTCGGTGGTGAAATTAAGTGCTTTGGTTACATTACAAATGTAATAGGCACTGATTGTAATGCAAACGATGATAATATTTTTGGATCATTACAATTTGCTATCAATGACGCATTATTATCAATGTTACCTACAAAAGAAAAAAATCTTTGGATTGTTCATCCTATAGCAGTGTATCATGAAAATATATGGGGAAAAACGCTATGAATCAACAAGTTAATGAGCGAATTTCACTGATAAATGCAGGCAAAGTGCCTAACGGTTATGAAAATACAAAGCTTGGGATAATGCCTATAGAATGGCAAAATAAAAAAATGAATAAAGTTGCGACACCAATTAAGGACAAAGCCGGGAAACGGAAGTTCGAAACCTTAAGCATTTCTGCCGGTATTGGTTTTGTTAATCAAGCGCAAAAGTTTGGCAAGGAACTGTCCGGTGCGCAGTATGTTAACTATATCGTTATTAAAAATGGTGATTTTTCTTATAACAAAGGCAATTCAAAAAAATATCCTCAAGGCTGTATTTATATGTTGGAAGACCGAGAAATAGCTGCGGTACCTAATGTTTTTAATAGTTTCAGATTAAAGGAAGGTAACCCTCAATATTATAAACAACTTTTTGTTAGTGGGTTTTTAAACAAACAACTATATCGATTAATAAATTCTGGTGTTAGAAATGATGGTTTATTAAACTTATATGATAATGATTTTTATAATTGTTATCTACCGGTTCCACCTCTCCCCGAACAAGAAAAAATCGCTGAAGTCCTAACCACATGCGAAAAAATGATTGAACTAAAGGAAAAACTGATTACCGAAAAGCAACAGCAGAAAAAATGGTTAACGCAAAATCTTCTCACAGGTAAAAAAAGAATTAAGAACTTCAATGAGGCTTGGAAAACAGTTAAGTTAAACAAGATCTCCAAAATATCAATTGGACTTGTAACAACAATGACAACCAATTATGTTGATAGTGGAACTCTTTTAATACGAAATTCAGATATAATGCCTAATAAAGTAAAAGAGGTTGGTTTAATTAATTTAAGCAATAACTTTGCAGAGCAAAATAAAAGCAGAAGGCTTAAAATTAATGATATTGTTACAGTTCATACCGGTGATGTTGGCACTTCTGCTATCATAGATAAAAGGTTGGAAGGCAGTATAGGTTTCGCAACATTAAATACAAGTCCTAACACTAATTTAATATTGCCGCAATTTTTATGTCATTATTTTAATAGCGTTATATTTAAAACATTTGCTTTAAAAATGTCTACGGGTGATGGTAGAAATAATTTTAATTTGAGAGACTTTGAAAAAAGCAAAATACCCTTACCATCGCTCATAGAACAAAACGCCATTGCTAATATACTGTCAGTTGCAGATCAAGAAATTGAACTTTTACAAATAGGTCTTGAAGAATGGAAATATAAGAAAAAAGCATTGATGCAGTTGTTATTAACTGGAAAGGTGAGGGTTAATGCATGATTACATTTTACGAACAGAAGACAGGTAATCCTTTCTGCTACAGCAACAATGGTGTTGATTATTATGATTTTAATGGTAATCCATATGCATATGTAAAAGGACAGCATTGGTAATCTTATTCAAATGGGGATTGGTTAGGTTGGCAACAGGATAAATGGTTCTATTCTACTGACGGCGAACCACTTTATTTTACGACAGAGGAGGTGAAAACAAATGGCTAAAAACGCACCGACCGGTGATAACTCAAGAAAAGGTGCCGTAAAAGACAGAACACAGGTTCAAAACCCCAAAACGGGTTTATGGACAAAGCGCGATTCTGACACGGGAAAATTCATGGATGTGAAGACATCCAGAGACAAACCTTTTAAAGGTGTCACCAAAGAAAAGTAAATTCAGTGCAGATATGGCGAGACGGTAGCCGTCTCGCTCAATCTGCCTCATAAATTATAAACTTTTATGAGGAGTTGAAAATGGTTAAAAAACCAATTATCGCATTAATGTATGATTTTGATAAAACACTAAGTACAACCGACATGCAGAACTACAGCTTTATTCCGAGTTTGGGAATTGAAACTGAAGCCTTTTGGAAGGAGTCCAATGCGCTAGCTGAAAAAGAAGATATGGACGGCTTGCTTAGCTATATGTATCTAATGTTAAAGAAAGCCAAACATGAGGATATAGCTATTACCCGTGAGAATTTTGTTAAGTTAGGCAAAGGAATTGAATATTACCCCGGCGTAGAGCAGTGGTTTGACCGAATCAATCAGTATGGAAAAGAACATGGTGTTTTTATAGAACATTATGTAATTTCTTCCGGTTTACAAGAGATTATTGAAGGTTCCTCTATCTATAAACAATTTAAAAAGACATATGCCTGTGAGTTCTTATATGATGTAAATAAAGTTGCTGTGTGGCCCAAAAATGTTGTAAATTATACAACGAAAACACAGTTTTTGTTCCGCATAAATAAAGGAGTTCTTGATGTGTATGAAAACAACAAATTGAATACATACACACCAGAAAGCGAACGGCGAATACCGTTCAGAAACATGATCTATATTGGCGACGGGCTGACGGATGTGCCATGCATGAAGCTTGTTAAAGTGAATGGCGGTCAGTCAATTGCTGTTTTTAAAAAACGCAATAAAGCAACCGCAGCCAAACTGATGAATGAAAACCGCGTTGATTTCATCACCGAGGCAAATTATTCGGAAAACAGTGAACTGGATTCCATAGTAAAAACGATTATTGATAAAATGTCTGTGGTAGACAGATTAACTGAAATGCACCGCAAACACAAAAAGTCCATAGAGGTAAAACCATGATCCAACCTGACGTATACTTTGAGGTATCAAAATGAATAATCCCGACCTTTACCTTGAAGATAACATCAGCAAAATTCCCGCTCTGGAACTTTTAAAAAGCCTAAGCTGATGCTATTAACCGTAAAGTCAGATTTTAAAAGGAGAAGTGTTATGTCAATCATTGAAGAGACCATAGATGGACAAGTTAAATTAACACAGGATGATTATTGGTCTGCTAGAAGAAAAGCAATAAAATACAATCATGAAAAAAACTACAAAGAGGCGTTAAAGTATATTGATATAGCGTTGGAAATCAATCCAGATGCTTTAGATATGATTTCAGATAAAGGTACTATTTTATATAAGTTGGGGGACTATTCTAGCGCAAAAACATGGTTAAAAAAATATCTTGATTCTAATAGTAATAACATCTTTATTATTCACAAATATCTCAAATGCTTATTTAGGTTGGGTGAGGTGTTGAATGAAACAGATAAGCAGTTTTTACTCTGTTTAATTGATCAGGAAGATATTTATGAAAGTGAAATCAAACAACTTGAAAGTTTTACTGACGATGAAATTGTTAAAAAAGCAACAGCCAATATAAGGAGTAAAAAAGCACCGTCAATAGCCGAGGCAATAACAAATATGAGTTGCCTCGAAGCATTACAATATATCGAAACGCATGTTCAAGACAGCAAGAAAAAAAACAAAATTTATTGCGAGTTTCTTTATAATAAAGAGTTGTTCGAAGAACTCTATAGTTATTTAGAAAGAGAGATAGAGGATAGTCCAAACAACCCTAACAACTATTTATTAATGTCAAAATATAGGAAAATAATTGGAGAGTATTCACAAGCCATTGACATCCTTAAAAAATACAATGAAGTTAATATAAAGCAGGGATATGTATTCACAAATGAAGAGTTAGCCAGACTTTATATCATGAATGGCAACATAGACGAAGCGATGAAGATCATTAATTCTCTTGAATCGTATTTAAAAACGAAGGAAGAAAAGGGCGAAATATTTGGATATTACAAATTTAAATCTTTGTCCAGTTTCTATAGAATGTTAGGCGACGAAGAAAAGTGCGAATATTATGAACGGAAATATGAGAAGTATAAAGACATTTTTAAGCGGTAAGAAGGTGAGACCATGAACCAACCCGACCTTTACCTTGAAGACAACATAAGCAAGTACCCCGCTCTGGAACTGTTAAAAAGCCTTGGCTATACTTACCTATCCCCGGAGGACTGCGAGCTGCAGCGCGGCAACAGCTACGATGTGGTTTTAAAAGGTGTGCTCCGCAGCCAGTTGCGCAAACTTAATAGTTTTTATTATGGCGGTGTGCACAGCGAATTCAGTTTGGCGAACATCGAAAGGGCGATTGAGGAAATCGACGAGCCGCTGACCGAGGGGCTTATCAAAACGAGCGAACGGATTTACGATTATTTGTGCCTTGGTAAAAGTTATCCCGAAACTGTCGGCGGCGGCAAAACCCTGAGTTTCAACATGAAGTATATCGATTGGGATAACATTGAAAACAATGTGTTCCATGTCACCGAAGAATTTGCAGTTGACAGCCGGGACAAGCTGCATAACGCCCGCCCCGACATCGTGCTTTTTGTCAACGGCATACCCTTTGCGGTAATTGAGTGCAAGGCCCCTCAAATCACCGTCGAGCAGGGTGTTGCGCAGACTATCCGCAACCAAACGGCGGAGTATATTCCCCAGCTTTTTAAATATGTTCAGGTGGTTATGGCATCCAATAAAAACACGGTTCAATATGCGACGACCGGCACGCCGAAAAAGTTTTGGAGCACCTGGAAAGAGGAAGACACCGGCTTTTTAGAAAGCAAGTTGGCCGAATGCGTTTCGGGCAGAACGCCGACCGAGCAGGATAAAAACATTATTTCGCTTTTCACCCCTCAAAGGCTGATGATCCTCGCAAAGCACTTCGTTTTATACGATGCCAATGTCAAGAAGATAGCGCGGTACCAGCAGTTTTTTGCGGTGCTTGAAATTATTAAAACGATTAAGCAGAAGGATTCCGCCGGCAACCGCCAGAGCGGGGTAATCTGGCATACGCAGGGCTCCGGCAAATCGTTGACCATGGTTATGCTCTCAAAGTACATCCTCATGGAAATGAGTGAGATCAACCCGAAGGTTGTTATCGTGACAGACAGAAAAGAACTGGATAAACAAATAGCGAAAACCTTTTCGCACACCCGCCTATCGCCGGCCCGCGCCACAAGCGGCAGGCATTTGGTCAAGCTTATCAACAGCAATGCCGCCGATGTGATTACATCCATCATCAACAAATTCAACACCGCCGAAAACAGCGGGTCAAAGGTTTACAGCAAGGATGTTTTCATCCTCGTGGACGAAAGCCACCGAAGCAATTACGGCACCCTTTCCACAAAAATGAGAACGGTGTTTCCCAACGCCTGCTATATCGGTTTTACCGGCACGCCGCTGATGAAAAAAGAGAAAAGCACCATGGCGAAGTTCGGCAAGTTGATACATAAATACACCATCAAGGACGGCGTGGATGACCGGGCGATTGTGCCGCTTATTTATGAGGGCAAGTTTGTTGATCAAAATGTGGATGAAGAAAACATTGACCTATGGTTTGAGGAAACGACAAAGCGGTTAACCGAAAAACAGAAAACAGACCTGAAAAACAAATGGAGCAGCATGAAGCGGCTTGCCTCCACCGATGCCCGGATAAAACGCATCGCGCTGGATATCAACAAGCATTTTGTTGAAGGGTATTTAGAAACGGGCTTTAAGGCGATGCTGGCCACCAACTACAAAAAAGACGCTATCCGTTACCACAACTGTTTTGAGGCTATGGGCGATTTGACAACAGCCGTGGTTATCTCCGCCCCGGACTTGCGCGAAGGCATTGACGATATTGACGAGGGTACGGACAGCGAAGTCTTAAACTTTTGGAACAAGATGATGAACCGGTACGGCGATGAAGACGAATACGAGGATACGCTGAAAAACAAGTTTATCGCCGGCGAAATTGATATTTTAATTGTATGCAGCAAGCTGTTAACCGGGTTTGACGCGCCGCAAACACAAGTTATCTATCTCGATAAAGAGCTTAAAGAGCATGGCCTTTTACAGGCGATAGCCCGCACCAACCGGTTGGCCGAGGGCAAGGATTACGGCTTGATCGTGGATTACCGGGGCTTGGTTGAAAAGCTGGATACCGCCATGAATATGTACAGCGGCTCAGGGCTTGAGAACTTTGAAGGCGAGGATTTAGCCGGCGTGGTTGTGGATGTGCTTTCCGCCGTGGCAAAGGTCCGCGAAACCTACTCCCATTTATGCGACCTCTTCTCAGCCATAAAGAACCGCAAGGATACCGAAGAAATAGAAGTATTTTTGGCGGATGATGAAAAGCGCGAGGAATTCTACAACCTGCTTTGCGCCTTCGGCAAAGCGCTCACCATGATCTTAAACTCCGAAAAGGCATATTCCGCCGTCCCAAAAAACGAGATGAAAACGTATCAATCCGCGTTTATCTTCTACTCCAAAGTGCGCCGCAGCGTAAAGATACGGTATTTTGACGCGATCGACAACTCGGAATATGAGAAGCAAATGCAGAATCTGCTTGACACCCATCTTTCCGTTTCGGGGCTAAAGCAAATCACAAAACCGATAGACATCCTTAATAAGGAAGACTTTGAAAAAGAACTTGGCGAGCTGATTTCCGACCGGGCAAGGGCCGACGCCATCCAATCAAGGCTTGCGACGAGCATTAAGGAAAAGCATGACGAAAACCCGGCTTATTATGACAGCTTTTCAAAGCGTATAAAAGCAGCTTTGGAGGAATATAAAGACAAGGTCATTACAGAAGCGGAATATCTTGAAAAAATGCGTTCTATCATGGAAGATTATGTCAACCGGGTAACGGATATTAAGTACCCCGAAAAAATTAAAAACAGCGTCCACGCCCAGGCGTTCTACGGCGTTGTTTCCGCCATTATGGATGATGTGCTGAATCTGAATGCCAACGCGGAACTCGTTGCGGATATATCTTTAGAGATTACCGGCATTATTCAAAACCACAGCATGGTGGACTGGTCCAACAACACAACCATTCACGCGAAAATTGCGCAGGATATTGACGATATGTTTTACCGGCATGAAAAAGAAGGTTTATTAAAACTGGACTTTGACACGATTGATAAAATTATCGAGAATGTCAAAACCGTTGCTTTGCGGAGGTTTTAACAGTTGAATATGCAAGAGAGCGAAAGCAGAAAAATGGTTGCCGTCAAAGGGCAGATCATTGATTACTTGCTTATCCGCAAGAATGTTAAAAATATAAACCTTCGCATAAAACCGGACGGAACCGTTTGTGTTTCGGCGAATAACGATGTGGTCATTGAGGAAATTGAAAAGCTGATTACCGCCAAATCTGAAATGATATGCAAAGCCCTGCAAAAATTTGAAGAACAAATTAAATATGCTCCGAAACCCAAAGAATACATAAGCGGTGAAAGCTTTCGGATTTTAGGCAGGGATTTGCGGCTAAAGGTCATAAAGTCAAGGGAGGAATACATCGAAAGCGATGGCGTTTTTCTTCGCTTGTATGTTAACAACGACAGAAACAGCGAGCTGAAAAAAGCGATGATCGACCAATGGATTTTATCGCAATGCAACTCGGTGTTCAACGAGATATGCAGAAATGTGTACGGTATTTTTAGAAAATACGATGTTGCATACCCCAAAATACAAATTAAAGAAATGATATCCCGGTGGGGCAGCTGCCAGCATAAACGGGAAATCATAACACTGAACCGCCGGTTGATTGAAGTGCCGAGATATTGCATTGAATATGTGGTTTTGCATGAATTTGCCCACTTCATACACCCGAATCATTCGAAAAAGTTTTACGCTTTTGTTTCTATGCTCATGCCGGATTATAAAGAACGAAAGAACGTATTGGAAAGCAGAGAGTATTTTTTGCCGGATTACAGAGAATAAATTGAATATCGAGTCAGCCTCGCTGGGCGCCACGGCTGGTCCGCAGGACACGCCCCTGCCAAAAGGCTATGCGCAAAAGAACACGCATTGCGCCGACCCGTCGCACAACCATATCTCGCCGGACAGCATCGTCGACGCGTCGACGGGTTTCCTGCCCGAAACCACCTTCTATTTCCGCAATCAGAACCATGAGCTGACCGGGGAAAACGGCGATATCATCGCGTTGGTCAACGAGATTCTCCTGCATGACGGCATCAAAGATGTGCGTTCCCGAACCGGACCGTTTTCCGCAATTCGGCACGGGGAAATAAAAAACCATATGACGGCAAAAGGCCTTCTTTAACCGGAGGGTCTTTTTTTTATTGACATTTCTGTTTTGAGCCTCTATAATATGAAATTGGTTTTCATTTTCATATTCCGATTGTATGAAGCGCAGGGAAACGGACAATGCTTTCATTGATAAAGGAGACGTCCCCATGGGGTATAACACGCAGCAGCGGGAACTCATCTTAGGGCTGCTGAAAGAAAACGCCGGCCGGCACCTGACGGCGGAAGAAATCGAAACCATGACGCGCCGCGGCGGCAAGCCTGTCGGCAAATCGACGGTTTACCGCTACCTCGACAAACTCGTTTCCCAAGGCGCTGTCCGCAAATACATCGCCGAAGAGGGCAAAAGCGCCTGCTACCAATACACGGGCGCCGCGCCTTGCAAAAACCACTATCACCTGAAGTGCTCGGCCTGCGGCCGTCTGCTGCATGTGGAATGTGAGTTCCTCGATGAAGTCGGCGCGCATGTGCTCGAGCACCACGGGTTTGTTTTAAGTGAAGAAAAAACAATTCTTTACGGTTTGTGCCGCGAATGCGTTGAGGGCCGCGGACAGGGAGGAACCCATGATTAGAAAAAGATTGGCAGCCGCGGCGGCGCTGCTGCTCGGCGTTATGTTCGCGTTAAGCGGCTGCGCGGGCGATCAGCCGGAAGACGACTCGGGTAAACTCAAGGTCGTTTGCACCCTGTTTCCGCAATACGATTTCACGCGGGAAATCGCGGGGGATCTCGTCGACCTGACACTGCTTTTGCCCCCCGGGGTGGAGAGCCATTCCTTCGACCCGTCCGCGAAAGATATCAAGAAGGCCCGCAAATGCGGCCTGTTCATCTATACGGGTGAGCAGATGGAAGCGTGGGCATCGGCGATTATCGACATGGTCGACAAGTCAAAGACCACCGTTCTCGATGTTTCGAAGGGGATTGCCCTTGATCCGGTTCATGAGGACCACGGGGAAAACGGCGGGGAAGAAGGAGAGCATGAACAAGAGCATGAACAAGAGCATGAGCATCCCTTTGACCCGCACATTTGGACAAACCCGCTCAACGCGGTGAAAATGGCTCAGAGCATATCCGCCGAGCTTCGGCGGCTCGACCCGGCCAACGCCGCGGCATACGCGAAAAACGAGCAGGCATTTATCATCAAACTCAACGCCCTCGATGAGGATTTCCGCGCGGCGGCCGCCGGCGGCAAACGCAAAACCATCGTGTTCGCCGACAAGTTCGCGCTGCATTATTTTGTCAAGGAATACGGCTTGGGGTACCTCGCGGCCTTCGACTCCTGCTCGACGGAAACGGAGCCGAGCGCGGAGGTCATGGCGCGCATTATGAAGACCGTAAAGACGAAACAAATCCCGGTCGTCTTTTACGCGGAACTCACCGACCCGAAAACCGCCCGGGTTGTCTCGGCGGAAACGGGCGCGAAAATCCGTTTATTCCATTCCTGCCACAATGTCTCCGCCGACGAATTCAAACAGGGTGAGGGCTACCTGACACTGATGGAAAAAAACCTTGCCTGTCTGCGGGAGGCGCTGGGCTGATGGCAAAACTCCTGATATCCTGCAAAGAGCTCTCCATGAGCTATGAAAACCGCGCCGCGCTCGAGGATGTCAACTTCGATGTGTACGAGGGGGACTATGTCTGCATTGTCGGCGAAAACGGTTCGGGCAAAAGCACGCTGCTCAAAGGCATCCTCGGGCTGATGCCCGCGCGAGGCGGCGGCATTACCGTCAACGCCGGCTTGCGAAAAAACGGCATCGGCTATTTGCCGCAGCAGACGCAGGCCCAAAAGGATTTTCCCGCCTCGGTGTTTGAAGTGGTGCTTTCGGGGTGCCGGGCTAAAAGAGGGCTGCGCCCGTTTTACACAAAGGCGGAAAAGGAACTCGCGCGGCAGAATATGGACACGCTTCATGTCCGCGGTATCGGCCGCCGCTCGTTCCGGGAACTTTCCGGCGGGCAGCAACAGCGCGTGCTGCTGGCCAGGGCGCTGTGCGCGGGCGGCTCCCTGCTGCTGCTCGACGAACCGGGCGCGGGCCTCGACCCGCTCGTGTCAGCCGAACTGTACTCCGTCATCAGCCGCCTTCACGCCGACCGGGGCGTCACCGTCATCATGGTGACGCACGATGTACGAGGCGCCCTCAAACACGCGAATAAGATTTTGCATCTCGACGCCGGCGTCGAGTTTTTCGGCACAACCGCCGACTATTTGGCGAGCGCCGTTGGCAAGCGGTTCACCGGGGGTGATTGGCACGCTTAACCTGTTAAGAGACTTCTTTGAATTGGATTTTATCACGCGGGCTGTCGCCGTCGGCCTGCCGGTTTCCGTTTGCGCGGCGCTGCTGGGTGTGCCGCTGGTTCTTAAACGGTTTTCGATGATCGGGGACGGGCTTTCCCACGTCGGCTTCGGCTCGCTTTGCGTCGCGCTGGTGATGAACGCTTCACCGCTGCGCGTGTCGGTGCCGGTGGTGATGCTCGCCGCGTTTTTCCTGTTGCGCCTGAGCGAGTCGGGCAAAATCAAAGGGGACGCCGCTATTGCCGTCATATCGAGCAGTTCGCTGGCTATCGGCGTGCTGGTTGTGTCGCTGTCGGGCGGGATGAATATGGACGTCTATTCCTATTTGTTCGGCAGCGTTTTGGCCATGAGTCGAGGCGACGTGCGGTTGGGGCTCGCGCTTTCGGCCGCCGTGCTGTTTCTTTTCGCCTTCTTCTACCATAAAATTTTCGCCGTCACCTTTGACGAGAGTTTCGCGAAGGCTTCGGGCACCAAAGCCGGCGTTTATAACACACTGCTCGCGTTGCTGACCGCCGTGACCATCGTCGTCGGCATGCGGATTATGGGGGCCATGCTGATTTCGAGTTTGATCATCTTTCCGGCTCTGACCTCCATGCGCGTCTGCCGGAGTTTCCGAAGCGTCGTCATTACCTCGGCGATTGTCTCCGCGGTCTGCTTTTTTATCGGGCTTTTAATATCGTTTGAATTTTCGACGCCCGCCGGCGCGAGCGTCGTGGCGGTGAACCTGCTCGTGTTTTTGCTGTTCACCGCGGCGGGAAAAATCAAACGAAAGGCGCTATAGGCGGCAACGATAACACGGCCCCGGTATCCGCGCGATGCCGGGGCGTATTCTATAAAAAGCTTGTGTTTGAGGATAAAACGGCGTATACTGATACAAACTGATACCAAAAACTATCAATGGGTGATAAAATGGATACCGCGCTGTTTGCGAGCATGTTAAGCGACAAGGACGCTTACGACCTGAAAAAACTCGGCTATAAATACCCGAAGGCCGGTATAGCCGATTATGTCGCTTTGTTAAAAAAAGGTATTTATCGGGATATTCCGCTTCACGATTTCGACGGTAACGGGCTTGTCTATATGAGCACCGTAAAGCCGCCGGTCACCGCCGCAGTCAAACGGCTGATGAAAAACCGGGATGCCGGCGGAACCTTCGGGATAAACGCCATGGAAAAGGAGATCGCCGGCACCTTCACGATTGAGAGCATTGACTTTACAAGAGAAAGCGTCAGAAAAATTATGAGGGGCTACGCGCCGGCTGACGAAAGCGAAAACCGCATTTTCGGGATGAAAAAGGGATTGGAATTCATCGCGGACAAGCAAACGGCAATCACCGAAGACACGATTCACACACTTTACCGGACGGCTATCGGGGAGTATCTCGACGAGGACGACCGGTTGCAGCCCGGCCGGCTCTACCGGCACGGCGAAGTATTCGTCGTCGGCGAGGCGGTCGAACACAGCGGCCTGCCGTACGAGAAGCTCCCGGCTTATATGGCCGCGCTTGTTGACTATATCAACACCGAGGACGATACGGACGAACTCTTAAAGGGAGCGGTTATACACTTCTATCTTTCCTACCTGCACCCGTACTTTGACGGCAACGGCCGAATGGCCAGGCTCCTGCAGCTGTGGTACTTCGTCAGGCGGGGCTTCCCGGGTTCGATGTTCGTACCGTTTTCCGGTTTCGTCGAGCGTTCGCGCAAACAGTATTACAACGCGTTCACGCTCATTGAGCAGAATAAAAAAATAAGCGACGTTCTCGATGTAACGCCGTTTCTGGATTATTTCACGCGGTATGTCTACAACAAAATACCGGCCGAAGCGCCGGGCACGCCGGCGGCGGAAGATTATGAAAACGCGCTGAAAAACGGTTCGGTTACCCAAAAAGAAACCGAACTGTGGCGGTTTGTTCTGTCGTTTTACGGCACCGGCGAGTTTTCCACCAAGCAGTTGGAGAAGGAGTTTCAAAACGCGGCGTACGCGACAATCCGCGGCTTTGTCTTGAAATTTGAAAAACTCGGGCTGCTTCACGCGCAAAAATACGGCAGCCGGGTGAAGTATTCGGTGAAATAGCGGCGGGGTCTACGCCATTTCCCGAATCGCCCGCAGGACCCTCGCGATGGGAAAGCCCATGACGTTGAAATAGTCGCCGGTGATGCCGCGGACAAGCGCGCATCCGATGCCCTGAATACCGTAGGCGCCCGCTTTGTCCATCGGTTCGCCGGTTTCGACATACTCTTCGATTTCCGTCTCCGTCAGCGGGTAGAACTCCACGTTCGTGGCCTCGGAAAAACAACTCTCCGCTCCGTCTTTGATAATGCAGACGCCGGTATAAACCGTGTGCTCCCGGCCGGAAAGTTTTTTGAGCATCGCGACGGCGTCGGCTTTGTCCTTCGGCTTGCCGAGAATTTCGCCGTCGAGGACGACGATGGTGTCCGCCCCGACGACGCAGTCGTCCGGGTAGGTTTTCGCCACATCCCCGGCTTTGACGCGGGCGGCCTGCGCCGCCGCCTCACCGGGCGGCAGGGCCGGGTCGAGGCGCTCCTCGGCTTGGGACACCGCCGTTTTGAATTCCACCCCGGCCGTTGTTAAAATGTCCTTCCGCCTCGGGGAGGCGGACGCGAGAACGATCAAACCGATTCCCTCCCGATTTCGCCGTTCTGAAGCAAAAGGCACAGCTTCAGGACGGCCGTCTGCGTTTTGCCGTCGGGAATTTCATTGTTGAGGACCATCTCCATCGCCCGACCGAGCGGGATTTTTTCAACATTGAGAAACTCGTCCTCATCCAGGTTTTGCTGTGTGAAGCTCAAGCCCTCCGCGGCGTACAGGTGAATAACCTCGGCGCAGTAGCCCGGTGAGGGATAAAATATGCCGAGGCTGTGAAACGACGAAGCCGCCGCGCCGGTTTCCTCAAGCAGTTCGCGCCGGCCCGCCTCGAGGGGGTCCTCGCCCGGCTCGAGTTTGCCCGCCGGGAGCTCAAGCACCGTTTCTTTATACGGGTAGCGGAACTGCCGCACGAACAACAGCGAGCCGTCGGGCGTCAGGGGTGCTATCGCCACCGCGCCGGCGTGGCTGACGACCTCCCGGACGCAAACCTGCCCGCCGGGCAGCTCTGCCTTGTCCACGAGAAGTGTGACAACCCTTCCCTTGTACACAATCCGGCTTTCCAAAGTTTTTTCAAAAAGCTCCATAAAACCCTCCGTTTGGCCGGGCCCGCGGTGTATTAACGGCCAAACCCTCTGAATATGTTTATTACTATGACAACAACCGTTTTGGAGTGATCGCATGGAAACCATTTCCCGCCCTCAACTGTTGGACTATGAGGCCTGCCGCTCCGTTATTTACCGCATAAAGAGGAACTATCCGTTCGTCGGCTGCCAAGCCGTCGGCCGAAGCCTGACGGGCCGCGCGCTGTTCGGGCTCTCCCTTGGCCAAGCTGCCTGGCCGGTTTTGTTCGCGGCTGGCTTCCACGGCCAGGAATGGATGACCTCGCTTATCGCGTTGCGTTTTTTTGAACGGCTTTGCGCGAGCGTTGTGAAAAAAGCGGAAATCGGTTCCATCAACGCGGCCGGGGCTCTTGCCGGCCGGGAACTCATCGTCGTGCCCTGCGTCAACCCCGACGGGGCCCAAATCGCCATTCGCGGTTTAGCGGGCGCCGGCTGCTGCGGCAGCGTGGTGCAAAAAATCAGCGGCGGCGACCTTTCCGGCTGGAACGCGAACGCGAGAGGCGTTGACATCAACCACAACTTTGACGCCGGTTGGGATACTCTGCAGCGCTTGGAACGCGAGGCGGGCATCACGGGGCCCGCGCCCCGCCAATACGGCGGAACCTCGCCGGAAAGCGAGCCGGAGACAAAAGCCATTACCAGGCTTTGCCGCATACGCCGGCCGCGCCACGCTATCGCGTTTCACAGCCAGGGGGAGGAAATCTACTGGCAGTACGGCGAAAACAATCCGCCGGGTGCCGAGGAAATGGCAAAAGTCTTCGCGGCGACAAGCGGCTACACGCTCATCGAAAACGACGGCCTGGCCTCGCACGGAGGGTTTAAAGACTGGTTTATCGAGGAATTCAACCGCCCGGCGTTTACGTTTGAAATCGGCAAAGGAAAGAACCCTCTGCCGTTGGGCGACTTTGAAAACATCTATGCCGCGCTGGAAAAGACCCTCGTCTTGGCGGCGATATGGTGACCGTTCCTCCGGTGAAAGACACAGGCAGGCAAAAAGCCTGCCTGTGTTCGTTATTCCATGCTGAAAGGACGGGGCTCAATCGTCGTCTTCTTCACAGTCTTCGCAGTCGCAGTCAAAATCAAAATCGAGAGTTTCACCGCAGTTGGGGCAGTTGATGCTGCCTTCGTCAAGAATACCCGCGTCGACACAAATGATTTCGCCGCAGTTGGGGCATTTGACATCGCAATAGTCTTCATCGTCGTAAAAGTCCTCGTCGTCGAGTTCCTCATACACATAGCTTTCAAGGTCGTCAAGGTCCTCGTCAACGGCGTCAACCTGTTCGCTGACGACGGCGACGCTGTCCTCCAGGTCGGCAACCGACAAAGAGAGGTCGTCGAGCAAATCCATCATCGCGTTGAGTATTTTGGTCTCGGGCTTGGCGGGGTCGAGATTGAGGCCTTCGGCCAAACCTTTCAAGTACGCGGCTTTCTCGGTAACAGTCATCTTTTAATCCTCCGTTTTGTATTTTATGCCCGGCTGAGATAATCGCCCGTGCGGGTGTCGACGATAATCGTTTCACCCTCGTCAATAAACAGCGGCACTTTAATCGTCGCGCCCGTCTCAAGCGTCGCGGGCTTCGTCGCGTTGGTGGCCGTGTCGCCCTTGAAACCGGGGTCGGTCTTCGTTATTTGCAGCGTGACGGTCGTCGGCGGCTCAACGCCGAAAACATTGCCTTTGTAAGATAGCACCTTGCAGGCGGTGTTTTCTTTGACAAACTTAAAATTGTCCGGCAGCAGCCCCGCGTTAATGGGAACGAGTTCATAGCTTTCCGGGTCCATGAAATAATACAAATCGCCGTCGCTGTAGGAATATTCCATATCCCTTCGCTCGATATACGCGGCCGGGAATTTATCGTTCGGGTTGAACGTTCGCTCGACAACCGAGCCCGCGATGATGTTGCGGATTTTTGTGCGCACAAACGCCGCGCCCTTGCCCGGTTTGACATGCTGGAACTCGATGATTTGATAAACGTTGCCTTCCATCTCAAAGGTGACGCCGTTTCTGAAGTCGCCGGCCGATACCATAGTATTATTCCTCCGTCGTTTCGATCTTACACAGTCATTTTATACCATGACCGGTCATTTATCAAGTGTTATTTTAACCGCGAATTATCGGTTCATGTTTCGTATTTTTTATCCCGTTAGATCACCAGAAAATCTTTCGCGCTGCGCGTTAAATTTTCGCACCCGCCGGCGGTGATAAGCGCCATGTCCTCGATTCGAACACCGAACACGCCGGGAATATAGATGCCCGGCTCAACCGTCACGACGCTGCCCTGCGCGAGGGCGCCCTCTCCGCGAGGGGAAAGGGTTGGCTCCTCGTGAATTTCAAGGCCGACGCCGTGGCCCGTTCCATGGCCGAAAAAGGCGCCGTAGCCCGCCGCGGCGATGACATCCCTGGCGGCTTTGTCCGCGTCTTTGCAGGCAAGGCCCGGCGCGAGCGCGTTGAGGCAGGCTGTTTGCGCCTCCAGAACGGTTTGGTATACCTTGGCCTGCCTGCCGTCGGCGCAGCCCAGCGCCACGGTGCGGGTCATATCGCTGCGGCAGCCGCCGGTTTCGGCGCCGAAATCCATCGTGATGAAGTCCCCTCTCTCAAAGGCCCTGTCCGACGCGACCCAGTGCGGCACCGAGGAATTCGGGCCGCCGGCCACGATGGTTTGGAAAGATACCGCGTCCGCGCCGTTTTTCAGCATGAAAAAGTCAAGCTCCAACGCTGTTTCGCGCTCGGTCACGCCTTCTTTAATGAAGCCCAAAATGTGGTCGAACGCTTTTTCGGCGATACGCTGCGCGGCTTTGACAAGGGCGATTTCCTCCTCGCTTTTAACGGCGCGCAGGCCGTCGATGCTTTTGTCAAGGGAGCCGTCGTCGACGATTTCAACGCCGCCGAGGTATTTCGCGAAACGGCGCGCCTGCGCGCAGGAAAGCCGTTCGCTTTCCAAGGCCAGGCGCCGGCATCCGAATCGGCGGGCGATTTCGGGCAGCTGTTCCTCGAGGTTTTTCAGTTCCGTGACTTCACAGCAGTCCACACGGTCTCTTGCCGCCTCGATATAGCGGCTGTCGGTCAGGAAGACGCTGCCTTTCTTTGTGGCGACGAGCAGCCCCGCGCTTGAAGAAAAGCCGGTAAAATACCGCCTGTTGACCGCGGAATCAATCAGCGCCCCGTCGAGCCCGGCGGGAAAGGCCTCCGCAAGCAACTCCAAATTCATCCTATCACCGTTTTCCCATAAAAAAGAAAAAGCGGGCAAACGCCCGCCTTTGCTTATTTCTTAAACTTACGCTTGCGAGCCGCTTCGGACTTTTTCTTTCTTTTCACCGAGGGCTTCTCGTAGTGCTCCCTTTTGCGAACTTCCTGAATGACGCCGTCCCTTGAAGTCTGCTTCTTAAAACGCCTGAGAGCGCTGTCAAGGGATTCGTTATCCTTCACTTTTACCTGACTCAATGTTATTCCCTCCCTCCGCTTTGGCAGGGGCAGATTTGCGCGTGTTTGAATTATACAACAGCCGCTTCGGTTTTGTCAACCTGCAAAATATTTCAGGGGGACCGGCTCGTGTCAGGAGACGGGCGACGACACAGCCGTAAACGTGGCGGCGAAACACTCATAGGAAGTTCCGTCGAAATTTTTATTGAGCCCTTTGAAGTCGAAATCGTTCGATTTCGTGCCGCCGACGACAAAGATTGTTTTTCCGTCCCGCGAAGTGGCCGCTCTGGGCAGGTCGTCCGCGGAGCCCGCGATGGGCCGCATCACCATGAGTTCGCCTTGTTCGCTGATAAGCGCGAGGAAGCCGTCCTGTTCACCCTTGTTGCCGATCGCGGCGAAATCCCGGTTCTTCGACTCGGTCGCGCCGACCACCGCGTAGCCGCCGGTAATCGGCTCAATGCCGGAAATCCGGTCGTTGAGGAAGCCGGCGATCGACTTCACCCAGCCGATGGTGCCGTTCTTGTTATACTTCACCAAAAAACCGTCGTACCCGCCGGCGTTGTGGTAAGGGTCGAAGCTGCCGTCGGACTTCGCGTCGATGTTGAACCGGCCGCCGATGACACAACCGCCGTCCGGCGAGGGCGCGACGAAGGTCATTTCGTCGTCGCCGCTGCCGGAAAACGAGTTAACCCATTGAAAGGTTCCGTTTTTATCGTATTTGACGATGACGGTGTCCGCTTCGCCGCGGCCCGCGATCGAAGCGAAATCCCCGTCGTCCGAATTGGTCACATAGGCGGCGAAAATATCGCCGGCGGCGTTGACGGCCAGGCCTTCCACATCGTTGTGCTTGCTGCCGCCCATCGCCCGTTTCCAGCGCACATTGCCGTCGGCGTCGTATTTGATAAGGACGGCTTTAATCATGTTGTCTTTCAGGCCCTCGAAGTCGCCGTCGGAGGATTCCGCCTTGCCGCCGGCGATGAAGCCGCCGTCCGGTGTCGCGGTGACGGAGCTGAAATACTCATATTTGGTGCCGCCCACCACTTTGTGCCATTGCTTTTCGCCTTTGGCGTTGTATTTGACGAGCAGCATCTCGATTTTCCGCCCCTCCTTGACCCCGAGGTCGGAAGACTGCGTCTGCCCCGCGGCGATAAAACTGCCGTCGGCGAGCTGCGTGAACGAGGCGAAAGTGACGGAATTGTCGCCGCCGAGGAAGGATTTCCATTCGACCTCCCCTTTGGCGTTGTATTTGACGATCATGCTTTTGGTGCCTATCCAGCCCTCGTCGGCCTCCGCGCAGTCGCCGTTGGCGGCGGCGTAAAGCCCCACAGCGGCAAACCCGCCGTCGGCCGTCGCCTTCACGCGGGCAAACATATCGTTGCCCGTGCTGCCGAAGGTTTTTATAAATCCCGGGGTTATGCCGGACAGTTTTGTTTTCACGGGGACGGGCTTCTGCGTTTCGTAAACCTCGGTGACCGTGACGCCGGTGTTGCCGTCTTTGATTTTGACGCCGTCGTCGGTCACGTCGACGATGAACCCCTCGTCTTTAAACGCGTCTTTAATCTGCTGTTTCTGCTCATCGGTCAGTTTTTTAAAGTCGCCGTCCCATTTCACATCCTTACCCAACGCGTCGCGGATGATTTTATCCTGCTTGGCGGCGGTGGGCGGCGCTTTGGTCGTGCCCGCGGTCGGCAGCGGGTTTTTCCACACATCGTCGACGGGGGCCATGGTTTCGAGGGTCGTTCCCTCCTTGCCGCCGTTGCCGCCGCAGGCCGGCAGAGAAACCGCCGCCAGCGTCAATACCGTTATCCATATTAAAAACTTTCTCGGTTTGCTTTTCATACACAGCGCTCCTTACCTTTTGGTGATTTTATTATAGCATGGGTTGCCGTCAAGTACAATAAACGAAATTTCACCGGCTTTATAAAAACGGAGCTGCCCCCGTTTCGGGCAGCTCCGATTATTAATACCGGCCGGTTACCAGATAAAGCTGACCTCTGTGCCGTCCGCAGAGTAAGTGATTCCTTCGGCGGTCATCTTGTCAAGGGCTTGCGTGAACTCATCCCTCATCGAGACATCCGGAAAAACGATGGAAGCGTTCATTGTCAACTCCTCGGGCTGGCAATAATCCCGAAACACGAAGCCGGTGAGCCACCAACAGGTCGTAAACGGCCTCGAAAAAACCGGCTTATCGCCTTTGTGCACGCGGGATTAGACCGCGAAACCTGTCATAAATTAAATGACTGTTATATAAATAACAGTCAAATACAATTCTTATTCCTATTTGTTTTATTAATTTTTATTCAGGGCTTTTTTACTTGTAAAGTTGATGCCGGCTTTGCGCGCCTGCCGGTGCTGAAACCGCCTCTCGACGCGGTAAAGCCGGCCGTCCTTGCGAAATCGGGCGCCCGTTTGTTTAAAAGTGAACGCGACGCCCGCGCGGACGCATTGCGCGCGCAAATCGAGCACCCAGTCATAGTCGCATACGCGCGCGAACGGGCCGGACTCACCGCCCGCGACCACCTCTTCAATGGACTCATTTAAGAACGGCGACAGGTCGACCGGGCCGAGAAGCGGCTCGCAGATAATGATTTTGTGTTTTATGGGCGCTTCGAGGTATATCGGAAGGCGGTAATCCGCCCGGTCCTGGTTTTCCGTCGTGCAGCAGACGGCGACATGGTCCCAGCCGCCGCCCCAATCCTCCGGCACGCATTGCGCGAAGCGGTGGATGCGTTTGGTAATCATCAAAAAGCGCAGGTCGCGCCGAAGGCGGATCATATCCCAGGCTTCGCAGCGCCATTCGTCGGCGTCCTCGAGAAAAAAGTCCGAGGTGAAACAGGTGTAGACGACGCCTCCGTCCGGGCTGAGTTTGTATTCCCCGGCGCGGTTGCGCTTTAGCGGCAGGCCGAAGTCCCCGGTTTTATAAACGCGGGAACTGTCGCGCTCATAGCGCGCGTCGGACCGGTAGACATAGCAGTTCGCGCAGCCCTCGCTGAGTTTGCGGCAGCCGTGCCAGGGGTTCCATAGGGCCATGCTTATCCTTCCTTCAGCGCTTCGGCGATGACGGCGTATTCCTTAATCAGGGCGGCCATATCAAACCGGCCTTGGTTCGCGGGGCTCGTCGACGGCAGCGCGACGGGTTCGATTCGCGTCGACGGCAGGCAGTGTTTCCGGTAAAGCGCCGTCGCCTTGCCGCCGGTCGTAAACACCGACCGGACCCGGGAGCGTTTCAGAATGATGTTCAGGTCGTTGGCGACGGGCTGCCGGATGCTCCCGTCGCTTGCCCCTTTGATCTCACAGCTTCGCAGCACATCCCACATGGCGATTCGGTGCTTCAAGAGCAGGGCTTTCCTCTGCGCGTTGTCGAGAGGCAGGGGTTCCCCGAGGACGGTGGCCAATACCGGCCAGAAGCGGTTTTGCGGATGGGTGTAGAAAAAGCCGTTCTCCCTCGATTTCGGGGACGGCATCGTGCCGAGAATCAGGACTTTTGAGTCCGTGTCGAAGACGGGCTCGATGGGGTGGTTGATTATCATACGGACCCTCCCGGCAAGCCGTTATCGGCTTTTTTTGACGGTCTCCATGATATCCCCGAACACCTCGGCAATTTTCGCGGCCGTGCCCGGGCCCATGGAGTTCGTCTCCTCATAATGGTTGCGGCCGTGCCTGTCTTTCGCCCGGTTGAAATACGGCACGTCTTCGTCGAGAAGGAAGTCGTTCGGCGGCAGGACATAGCCGAGTTCGTCGTTGGCCAGGCCGATGATCATCAGTTTATCGTCGCCGGCGATTTGCGTCAGCGGCACGGGGTTGACCTCCGGCCCCAGGCCGGTGGCGGATTCCTCCGCGCTGAGGTAGCCGCCGTAGACGAGTTCCGGGAAAATCTCACACGGAAGCAGCAGCATTTTGAGCGTGTCAATTTCGAGGTATGTCATTTCGGTTTTCAGCGCGAAGCCGAACCTCGCCCAAGAAATGGCGTATTTTTTCGCTTTCAGGATGCCCGCCTTCGCGGCGATCATCAGCACGGAATTATCCGAATCGGCGTAAAACTCCTGCCGGACAGAATTGATGACCGGTGACAGTTTCGTTTCGCCGTCGACCGACAGGGCGTAACCGGCAAGGTTTTTGCCGATTTTTTTTGTGGACTCGATTTTGTATTTGTCGATGATCTCCATAGTGATCATGCCGCCGATGGCGCCGACGCAATAGAAGGTTTCCGCCCCCGTCTTCGCGCGGATTTCATCGCGCATGTAGCCGGGGAAATCGGCGCTGATAAACGAGTTTTCCCCGCCGAGTGATTCGGAGTGGGACGCGAAATTAATCCAATAAATCTCGCGGCTGCCGTCGCTCGGAACGAAGCGCAGGCGAGTGAGCGTTTTGGAAAACACCACGGGCGTGCGGATGTCCTTCTGCATATCGGGAACCTCGACGCTGCCGTGGAACAGGTCGCCGTCGCGTCGGTCCTCATACGCGCGGTTGACCGCGTCCTTTGTGGCGGCGAACACCGTTTTCATAAAGCCCGGGTCCTTGCCCGACAAGGGCAGCGGCCCCCAAAGGCCCATGGTGTCGATACCGGCGTGGTTGTGGGTGCAGAAGATATGGATGGCGCGGCAGCCGGACTGTTTCATAAAGCCGGACAGAGACGCCTTGATGGCGTTCGCGTCCGAATTGAGAAGCCCCACGGCGTCGAGCGACACAAACACCATGCCGCCGCGGCCCGAGTTGTCGTCAAGCCACAGGGCGTGGACATAGGTTTTGTCAAGAATCCCCTTGGCGGGGTTGTTGATGTTATAGCCCGCGATATAATATTTTTTCTTGGTGATGTCGCCGGGCATGATTTCGGCCCTGGCAAAGCCGGCGGTAAACCGGTCCGCTTTCGGCGCGCGTGTTTTATCGAAATCACCGCGCGGCAGGGGCGGCGCTTCCCCTCTTTTCAGTTTGTTATCCCCCGAAAAGGTCAGGTATTTTCTCAACGCTTTTGAAACGAACGTCAACGCTTCCATACGAACCCTCCGTTCTTCATGTATGGTTTCATTATATCACAAACGCTTCATTATACAAGAAGGGCAGAAAAAAACCGCCGCCCGAGAAAAAAGGCGGCGGTGAAGAGAGGCGCTAACGAATCGCCAGGATTTCCTCGGCGATTTCCCGCCCCTTTTCCCGCACCCGGTCGAAATCCATCGCGGCAATGTAGTACTTCTCGAGTTCATCGTGCGTCGCCTTGGCCTGTTTCAGCGCCGCCACCGCCTCATCCAAAAGCTCCTTTTGCGCCTTGCGGCTGAAACTGACGCGGTTGCGCAGGCAGCTCAGGCACTTCGTATCCATGAACCGGCCCGCGTGAATGACCTTCGCGCCTTCGATGCGGTAAGGGTGGTAGCAGTTGCCGGTGAATATGCCGAGTTTTTTCTCCGGCACAATCAAATGCTCCGTCCGGTCGGCGGGCCCCATCGGGCAGCGGCAGCTGATGACATTCAGCCCGTTGCCGATGGCGTAGGCACGCAGCTGCGACAGAAACAGGGACGAGGCGGCGCCGTATTCGTCCTGTATGACGAAAATCCTGTCGCAAAGGCTCACCGCGGTACCGGGGTTGGCGTCGACGCCTATCGGCGTCACCGCGCTTAAAAAACGCCGGCTCTCCCGGCCGATGCCGCCGTTGGGCGAACCGAATTCCCGCGACGCGAACCGGGCGGCGTAGCGCTCGACTTTTTCGGTGAGCACGCAGTTTTTGGTCAGCCGGCAGACATCCCCGCGCAGGGACGCCGCGGCGGCTAAAAAGCGGACGCACTTCCGGTGAGACATCGAGTTTTTCAGGGTAAGGCTGATGATTTCCGGCGCGTGTTCCCGCAAAAGCCCGTCGTTCCAGCACTCTCCGAGGTTGACGATCTTTTCGACGGCCCCCGGAAATTTCGGCTCCATGGTGTGCGGCGCCGTGCCGTCGGCCAGGCAGACCTTCAGCTCCGGGAAAATCACGGCGTCGAGCGAATACGGGTCCGAAGAGCACGGAACCTTTTCCGCCCCGATGCCCTTTTCTTTCAGCTGCCCCGCCACGGCCCTCATCAGGCTCGACTTCCCCGTGCCGGGGCCGCCCTTGATAATGTACGCCCTCCAGCCGTCGCGGGCGTCATACAGCTCGTCAAAAAGCGAATAAAACCCGCTTGGTGTGTTCGCTCCGAAATAGAAGCGGATATCCCTGTCTTCCATGCCGAACCCCCCCGATCCGAACTCCTATATCTAAGTGTATTCAAACATAGCCCGTCAGGTGTTATGCGGGACAGGGGATATTGAAAATATAAACAAAAAAACCGCCCCGGCGCGCGGCCGGAGCGGCTCGGACTTCCCGTATTGCGTTGCGCGGTCAAGCCCGGCCGAGCCGGTCCGCCGCGAGGATGGCGGCGCACACATTGTCCGCCGTGACCGGGAAGGGCATGTTGTGAATCGTTTCGCCCTCGGCGGCGGCCGCCGCGGCCGCTTTTTGAATCTTTTCCCGGGTAATCTGCGCCACCCCGATGCCGGCCAGGGTCGTCGGCAGGCCGACCGACTTGCAGAAGCCGACGACCTCTTCGAGCTCGGCCTTCGGCGCGTTTTCTAAAACGAGCTGGACGATGACGCCGAACGCCACCTTTTCGCCGTGGTAGAACCGGTGCGTTTCCTCAAGGGCCGTCAGGCCGTTGTGGACGGCGTGCGCCGCCGCGAGGCCGCTGCTTTCGAAGCCCAGGCCGCTCAGCAGGATGTTGGCCTCGACGATATTCTCGAGCGCGGGCGTCACCGCCTTGCACGAACAGGCGGCAATCGCTTTGAGCGAATCCTCAAACAGGGTCTCGCAGCACTGCCTCGCGACGGCCAGCGCGGCGTTGGTGCTGTTGCCGCCCGGAATGTTCTTCGCGAACGACCGCTGGCAGGCCCGCGCCTCGAACCAGGTCGCCAGCGCGTCGCCGATACCCGAAATCAAAAAGCGGACCGGCGCTTCGGCGATGACCTTCGTGTCGACCAGCACCAGATCGGGGTTTTTCTTGAAAAACAGGTATTCCTCGAACTGCCCTTCTTCCGTGTACAGCACCGACAGCGAGCTGCACGGCGCGTCGGTGGAGGCGATGGTCGGCAGGACAATGACCGGCTTGTTTTCGGAATTCGCGACGGCCTTCGCCGTATCGAGCGCCTTGCCTCCGCCTAAACCCGCGATGACATCGCAGCCCGTTTCACGGACAGCCGCGGCGAACCGCTCGATTTCTTTCCGCGTCGTCTCGCCGCCGAAATCGCCGTAGACGATGCCGATTGTTTTCTCCGCTTCCTTCAGATACGCTTCGCACCGCCCGCGGTCGTCTTTGTGGGCGATGAGGAAGACCTTTTGGCCATAGGCGGCGAAGTAATCGGCGAGCTTGAAAAACTCGCCTTCGCCCTGGACATATTTGGACGGGGATATCAGGATTTTTTTCATTGTCGGCGCTCCTTCGATTGAATTTCAAAACCGGCGGTTGTTGTTGGGGCCGGTTACCACGCCGGCCCGCGCCGGGAACGACGCCATCGCCGTTCCGCCTAAAGCCCTCTTTTCCAAAGGGGGTGGCGGCCACAGGCCGCCGGGGATTCTTTTTCACGCAGCTCTCGCGGTATGATTAACCGCTCGTGAATTGTAGGGGCCGGTTACCATGCCGGCCCGCGCCGGGAACGACGCCATCGCCGTTCCGCCATAAAGCCCTCTTTTCCAAAGGGGGTGGCGGCCACAGGCCGCCGGGGGATTCTTTTTCACGCAGCTCTCGCGGTATGATTTTACCGCTCGTGAATTGTAGGGGCCGGTTTCCACGCCGGCCCGCGCCGGGAACGACGCCATCGCCGTTCCGTCATAAAGCCCTCTTTTCCAAAGGGGGTGGCGGCCACAGGCCGCCGGGGGATTCTTTTTCACGCAGCTCTCGCGGCATGATTAACCGCTCGTAAATTGTAGGGGCCGGTTTCCACGCCGACCCGCGCCGGGAACGACACCATCGCCGTTCCGCCATAAAGCCCTCTTTTCCAAAGGGGGTGGCGGCCACAGGCCGCCGGGGGATTCTTTTTTAGGTGGCACTTTCGGTATGATCGGAAAAATAGGTTAATGCGATTTGGTCCAGTTGCGCGGCAATGTCGGCAAAGGCAATGTTCAAATCCAATGTCTTGACGCTGATTTTATTGCCGCTCATACGAAAGTCGCAGTCGGGTGTAATAGCTTCATCCGGTTTAGCGTACAGAAGCATACCCGCCACTTTTCCGGTGTTCCCGACATCTTTGTTCTTCACATAAGTGAAAATTTGATAAAGATTATTGGAATGAAGTGTCCGGCTGTCGTACTGCCCCTGAACCTGCATGGTGCGGGTGTAATATTTGGCGTCGATAATCAGGATTATTCCGCCGCTTGCCGCGCCGCCCAAAGTAATATCCGTCTGCATAACCGGCAGGAAATCATCGGTACCGTCGTCGAGGTTCCACGCCACTTGCGAAGCCGCCGGCCGAAGTTCCGGGTAGTGATACCGGTAGTATTCCAGAATAAATTTTTCATACAGCCGGGACATGTGCTGCTCGTCTAAAAACGAGGCCATTTTGTATTCGCCTTTTTCGGTGGTCAACAGCAGGCCTTCAAGGACAAAGAAGCAGATGTTCAGCAGCAACCGGTAACTCTGGTTGTTCTTTTCAAACCGCAGCCTGTTCCATTGGAAGCAGGTGGGTTCTTTCCGGTCGACATTCCCAAAAAATAGCATGGATTTTTTTAGCGCCGTTTTGTGGTTAACGCTCACCGTTGGCTGCTGAATAAGAATGGTGGATGTGGTTTTCAGAATTTGGTTGAAAATGTTATTTTCAGACAGTTCGTCGTATTCGCACGACAGCATTTGTCTGCGCTGCAACTTGTTGTTCATTGTCCCTTGGAACTCCAGTTTGCCCCGCATGACGGAAAGGTTGTCGCGCTCGGTGACATATTCCCGGTATAGACCCTGTTTCAACTGCCGCGCGATGCCCTTCGCCAAAATGGCGGCAAACAAGTCGTGGATGTTTTCAAACTCTTCGGACGCTATTTCGTCATAGTTCGACTGCTTGAGCACCTGAAAAGCATAGGTGAGCATATAATAGATGTTTTTGATCAGAATCGCTTTGTTGCTAATCATTGAAAACACCGCGCAATGCATTTTCCCAGTGCCGCAATTTATCCGGCTCATCAAACCAATACTCGCCGAGCATCGGCAGGATATCGTATTCTACGACCTCCATCATCCATTCGTCGCTGCATTCTACCCGATTGCAAAAGTAACTGTGGCCAATACAGAAACCCTTGCCCAGGGAACTGCCGGGAGCAGCAATTTCTTTATTGAGCTCTTTGATACGCTCTATCAGAGTATTGAAGGTATCGTTGTCTAATTTTGTTTGATAGGCTCTGAATCCATCGGAATTATAACCAGGTTCCATTTCAAAAAAGCTGAAACGGCGGCGCAAAGCATAGTCAATCATCGCGAGGCTGCGGTCGGCGGTGTTCATCAACCCGATGATATACAGATTTTCCGGCACGGCAAACGGAATGCCGCTGTAAGCGAGCGTAGCTTTCGCCCCGCGGTAATCCTTCTCGATGAGCATAAGCAGTTCACCGAAAATTTTACTGATATTGCCCCGGTTGATTTCGTCGATGATAAAGAAAAACGGTTTGTCCGGCGCGTTCGCCGCCCGCTGGCAGAAACGGTGGAAAATACCTGTCTGCAGTTCGAAACCTTCGCCGCTCGGCTTATACCCCATGATAAAATCCTCATAGGTGTAATTCTGGTGAAACTGGACGAACTCAATGCGGCTGTCGTTTTTCTCTTTCATAAACGCGTAGGCGAGGCGTTTCGCGGCGAATGTCTTGCCGACGCCCGGCGCGCCCTGCAGAATCAGGTTCTTTTTGTTTTTCAGCAGGGAAACGAGCGTGTCAAACCGCTCGCCGGTCATAAAGACATCTTTCAGAAAATCATCTTTGGTAAACGGCGGGGCAGATTCCTTAGAAGCAACGGGGTTTTCCTCACGGATCAGATCCACAATAAAATCATATTCACCCTTGGTGAGTTTGAAAAGGCTGCCTTGCGGATTGGTGAAGTATTCCATTCGCTCCAGTTCGGAATAGTTTTTCAACGTCGTATAATCGATAGGTGTGGCAAGTCCCTCAACTTTTTCAAAGTATATATTTTCACCGTCATTTTCCCGTGTTACTTTTGCAAGAGCCACAACCTGTTTCACAGGATTGGATTCATAACCAATAACAAGATCACCGGATTTAGCATCCAAGAAATTCTGAAAAATACGGCGTTTGTTGCCATTATCATTATACAGTGTATAGGACTGTACATCACCAACGGCGAGTTCTGCAAAGCTCCATATTTTTGGATTTGCATTCAACCACCAGTAACCGTGCGCTTCGTCGCCGGGTGTTTTATCTTTATGCAAAGGAACTTCGGGTGGGTCGGCCTCGACTTTCGGTTTGTCCGGCTTGATTTTTAAATAATAGTAGATAAAATACGCCACATCAATGGCCAGTGTTTTCAGCGCCGGGTCCGGATAGCAGGTTTCCGTCAGCGCCGAGCGGAACATTTGCGTCAGTTCCTCATCCCGCCCCAACTCCTCGCAGATTTCGTTATAAAGTTTGAACCCCCCGGCCAGGTTCGCTGCATTCGCGCCTTTTTTCGGTATAAAATCACTGTCCAGTTCTTTTGCGACGGCAAGGCATTCCGAATATTTGTAAATATAGTATTTATCAGGAAAGCGGAGCCAGAGGTAGGTGCTGATGGCGTTGGAAGTCTGATAGTGCAGTTTCCATGTTCCGTCATTGTATTTAACCCGCATAGCTTCCGCATCGGATTGGAACTTTTCGGCTCTCAGTGAAAAATCCTTGGTTTCATCAAAGAGACTGATAAACATGGCTCTCGTAGATTCCGCGTCCGCCGCAGCGAAATTACGAATCATACCTCTTGGGAAATTATTCTGGGATGCAAGCAGATTAAATGTTTTATCTGTTGCCCGCGTGAACATCGCCGCGAAGTCCGGCGCGTTGATGTCCCAATTGTCCTGAAAATGCTTGACCGCTTCCCATTTAAACTTCTCATCTTCCCAATAGGCAGGGAAGTGTTTTTTGTACGCGGCGATGATGGTTTTCAGCTTGTCTTTGTTGATCATTTCGGTACTCCTCATGTTATGATGTTATCCGAATGGTTACATCTTCAAAAACCCGTTTTCAATCGCGCCGGGGAATTGGAACTTCTTTTCCGCCTGGCCGAACGCGACAACAACATACCCGCGGCATGGTTCTGGCGTTGCCTCCGGTCGAATCCTGTCAATTTATTATTATATCATCAATATTTTCAATATTCTATATAACGGCACAAATTTTATTCTAAAATGGGGTTAAAGTCCCAAAAAGCGGACAGCAAAGGCATAGAATCCCTCCACCACTTCGTGGTCCCATAGAACGCTTCGCGTTCATTACCCTTTCACATAGCACATTTCATGTGCCTTTGGAGGTTAATGTGACAAGGTTACAGAAAAACCATCCTGCTCTGCTATAAGATGATTGCGGCGAAACCTTTCAACAACAATCAAAGGAGCGGAGAAGGATGCTGAAATATATTCTCGGCGCTGTGATAGGCGGCGCTCTCGGGTATTTTGTGATGTATAAGCTGATCGGCTGCTCGACGGGCAGCTGCCCGATTACCGCGAACCCCTATGTGTCGACGATATACGGGGTTGTGCTCGGGCTGCTTGTGACGGGTACGGTGGCGGCGTGATTAACCTCCCTTGTGAAAGGGAGGGGGACCGCGCCAGCGGTGGAGGGATTGCGCTACCCCTGTAACTTATTTTTTATTGTTATGTCAATTGTTTGGCAAACGCCCTCGAAGTTGCCGTCAACATCCGCATTGCTGAATCGAATGACCTCGATGCCATAAGCGTTGATTATGTCTGTCCGTTCTTTGTCGTAGGCCAGTCCTGCGTCGAAATAATGTTGGCTGCCGTCCAATTCGATGACAAGTTTTGCCTTCGCGCAATAGAAATCGGCAATGAAATTTCCGATGACTTTTTGTTTTAAAATACGAACCGGATAGCGCCTTAAAAATTGATACCATAATTGCTTTTCCTGCGGAGTCATATTCTTTCGCAATTCACGCGCGGCAGGGGTTAGATTTCTGTTGTGTTTATATTCTGTCTGCATGATATTTGACTCATCCCTCCGCCGCCGTTCGGCGGTCCCCAAAGCCTTTTCAATCCCTCCACCACTTCGTAGTCCCCTGAGTCTTTTTCAATCCCTCCACCGCCGTTCGGCGGTCCCCCTCCCTTTCACATAGCACATTTCATGTGCCTTTGGAGGTTAGAACAGGATAGCGCCTTGATACCATAATTGCTTCTACTACATATTTCGCTCCTAAATCCCCTTGTTAAAGGGGGAAACCGGCCCCTACAAGCGGCACGGGGCAAGCCGCGGTTTCCATGCCACCGTTTTAAATTTTTCCTTCTTTCACCAGCTTCATCGAAATATCCAGCGCCTTGACCGAATGCGTCAAAGCGCCGAGCGATATGATGTCGACGCCCGTTTCGGCGGCCTCACGCAGGGTGTCGAGCGTGATGCCGCCCGAGGCCTCGAGCAAGGCGCTTCCGCCGGCGAGCTCCACGGCTTCTTTCATCATGCCGCAGCTCATGTTGTCGAGCATAATAATTTCCGCGCCGGCTTCGAGCGCCTCGCGCACCTCGTCAAGGTTGCGCGTTTCGACCTCGATTTTGACCATGTGCCCGAGCTTGCCGCGCAGGATTTTCACGGCTTGAGTGATGCTGCCCGCGGCGTCGATGTGGTTGTCTTTGAGCATTGCCCCGTCGGACAGGTTGAAGCGGTGGTTTTTGCCGCCGCCGCAGGTGACGGCGTATTTTTGCAACGCGCGCAAGCCCGGCAGGGTTTTGCGCGTGTCGGTGATTTGCGCCCGGGTGCCCTCGACCGCCTTGACGGCGGCCGCGGTCTGCGTGGCGATGCCCGACAAATGCTGGAGCAGATTCAGAGCCGTGCGCTCACCCTTCAAAAGCCGGACGGTTTTTCCCGTCAATTCTGCGATGAGCTCGCCTTTTTTCAGTTCGTCCCCGTCTTTTTTATACCGGACGGCTGAAAACGAGCCGTCGAGCAGCTCAAACACGCGCAAGGCGATGTCAAGCCCGCAAAGAACGCCATCCGCTTTCGCGAGAAAACGGGCTTTGCCGACCTGCCCGGGGTCGAGAAGGTAATCGGCGGAAACATCGATATAGTTGATATCCTCCGAAACGGCCCGTTTAATAATATCGTCGATTAAAAAATCCGTCATTGCTCATCCACCTCTCTGAGTATTAAAGCCGCGATGGTCACCAGGCTTTTTGCCTCGCAAAACGCCGGAGTCATCGCAAAGCGCCCGTTTTGAAGCCGGCTTAAATAGTCTTCGACCCTTCGGCGCCCTTCGCGGATAGCCGCCGGGTCGGGCAGGACAAAATACGCCCTCTGCATGATATCCCGGATGGCAGCCGGAATGCCCGGCGGAACCGGCGCGCCCGTGTAATCCAAATCGGTTTCCTCCGCCTCGACACCCGCATACCCCGCCTCAAGGCAGCGGGTCACGTCGCGCGCCGCCCTTCTGCCGAAGACCAAGGCTTCGAGCAGAGAGTTGCTCGCGAGGCGGTTGCCGCCGTGGACGCCCGTGTGCGCGCACTCACCGGCGGCGTAAAGGCGGGGGACGGTCGTCCGGCCGTTGATGTCCACATCGATGCCGCCCATCAAATAGTGCTGGCAGGGGAAGATGGGAATCAAATCCGTCGCGATATCCACGCCGCGTTGACGGCAGGCGGCGGTGATACCGGGAAAACGGTCATACAGAAAATTCCGGTCCTTGTGGGTGATATCCAAATAGAAGCGGTTGCTGCCCGTCCTGCGCGATTCAAGGATGATGGATCGCGATACGACATCGCGGGGCGCGAGCTCCAGGCGCGCGTCGTATTTATCCATGAACCGCTCCCGCTCAAAATTCAGAAGATAAGCGCCCTCGCCGCGCACCGCCTCGCTGATTAAAAACTGCTCGTTGCTTTCCGGCGAGTTGAAGGCCGTCGGGTGGAACTGCACGAGGCTTAGATTTTTAATTTTCGCGCCCATTTCCCAGGCAAAGCGAATGCCGTCGCCCGTCGCCGTCACCGGGTTGGTCGTGTAACGGTAAACGCGGCCGATACCGCCCGTGGCGAGAATACAAAAGCTTGCGCGCGCGCTCGCGTACCCGGCCGGCGTCAAAATCCCTACGCGAAAGCCCGCGCCAATCCGGCTCATGGTCACGATAAGCGCGTCATCCACCAGCTCGATATTCGGCCGTTTGTCCACGGCAAGCAGGAGCTTGTCCACGATTTCTTTGCCCGTCTGGTCCTTGCGGTGGACGATGCGCCTTCTCGAATGGCCGCCCTCAAGCGTCTTCTGCAGAGCGTTGTGTTCGTCCCTGTCGAACTCAACGCCGAGTTCCATGATCTTTTTGACATCCTCCGGACCTTCGTGGATGAGCGCTTCCACGACGGGTACGGTGTTTTTGAAGCCGCCGGCTACCAGCGTATCCTGAATATGCATGTCAAAACTGTCGTTTTCGTGCTCAAGGACGGCGGCGACGCCGCCCTGGGCCAGGTAGCTGTTGGAGAGAGTACGCGACTGCTTTGAAAGCATGAGAACGCTGACGCTTTCATCAAATTGAAGCGCCGCGTAAAGCCCGGCCACGCCGCAGCCGGCTATTAAAACGTCGTACCGGTTTTTCATCATAATTATCCGCCGAGCCGAATCATATTGTCCACCGCTCTTTTCGCGGCCAGGCGCGTTTCTTCATCGATTTCTATGATTTCCCCGCCGGTGCCGGCCAGGCAGTCGCGGATATCCTGAAGAGTGGTCTTTTTCATATCGGGGCAGACGAGCTGCTCCGGGCTCATCTGATACAATTCTTTTTCGGGGTGTTTGAGTTTGAGATAATCGACGACTCCCCGTTCCGTGCCGACAATCACCGCGCCCGGTTCGTTCATGCAAAACTCAACGATGTCTTTCGTCGAGCCGATCATGTCGGCGTGTTCAAGCACCTCGGGCGGGCACTCCGGATGAACCGCGGTTTTCGCGCCGGGCCGGGCGGCTTTCGCCTCGAAAAAGGCGGCGGCGGTCACGCCGTTGTGAACGGGGCAGCAGCCTTCCCACAGAATCATGTTTTTCCCGGGCAGTTTGGATTGGACATAGGCGCCGAGGTTTTTATCGGGTATAAACAGAATGTCCTTTTCGGGCAGCGACGCGACGATTTTCACCGCCGTCGAGCTTGTGACGCAGACATCGCAGACGGCCTTGAGCCGCGCGGATGTGTTGACATAGGCCACGACGGGAACGCCCGGGTTTTCGCGCTTGAACCGGACGACGCGTTCGGGGTCGATCTGTTCGGCCATCGGGCAGCCCGCCGACGCCGCGGCGAGAATCACCTCTTTTTCAGGGGACAGAATCTTCACGGTTTCCGCCATAAAGCGGACGCCGCACAGGATGACTTTCGTGTTTGGCGTACCGGTCGCCGCGACGGACAGCGCGTAGGAATCGCCCGTGATGTCGGCAATATCGAGAACTTCGGGCGGCTGGTATGTGTGCGCGAGAATCAGCGCCCCGCACTTTTGTTTTTCGGCGCGTATCTGTTCGGCAAGGCCGGCAGTGTTCATGGCTTGTCCTCCAAAGGTTGTTTCGATTATTATAACACCGATTTATGGATTAATAAACAGAAAATACCGCAAAAAAACAGCCGCCCTATTGGGCGGCTGAATTTGTAGTGCCGGCACTGACCTATTTTCCCGGGCGGCTGCCCGCCGAGTATCTTCGGCACGGATGAGCTTAACTACCGTGTTCGGGATGGGAACGGGTGAACCTCATCGTAATAAGCACCGGCTAAACACCGTTTGGCGTTTAATGCTTGACAATTGTATCACCGGTTTTTAAAAAATGCAAGCGATTTTTTAAAATTAATCGGTTTTTCGATAAGTTTTTGTAATTTCACCGACATACATCCGGTGATAATCCTTTGACGGATAGTTTTCTTCAATGGTTTCGTCCAAAAATCCCGCGGGATTGATATCCTGAAACGCGATTTTCCGGCAGACAAGGACGAGATTTGCCTGCTCAAAAAACACCGCGCCGTCCTCAAACACGGGGACGAGGCCCGTCGCGGCGGCTTTGTCGATGTCCCGGCCGCTTTTCGCTCCGCAAAGAGCCAGTTCTTTTTTGAAACCGCCCGCGAAAAAGCTGACGGTGAACAGCTCTTGTTTCTCGATGAATTCCCTGGTATAGCGTTGAGGACGGATGAAAATAAACGCGGCGTCCCGCCTCCAGAGTTCGCCGAGCCCGCCCCAGCTGACGGTCATGGTGTTCCATTTTTCCCTGTCGCCGGCCGTGACAAGCGCCCAGTCGTCGTTGATCATTTTTACGGCATTCCCGGCGGCTTGCCGGATATTAATTTCCTCAAAACTCATAAAGCACCTCCGGATTTTATGGTTACTATCAGTATATGGTAAAAGTTGGACAAAAGATAGTGTAATTGATAAAAATTTACAAATCATACATTGAATAATTCCTGCCGCTCCAGTATAATAAACAACAGGAACATAAAAGAAAAGAGGCGGGATATGGCAGACCAGGATATGCCGGAAATTCCGGGTTGTTTAAGAAAATTCATGCTGAAAGTGCCGGAGCCGATTTATAAATGTTCGGGCATTAAAATACTCGGCCGAAGGATTAAGTCTGTTTTGTTTTCGACAGATGTCAGTATCATCCGCAACACGAACGCCGACGCGGTCATCGCCGTCTACCCGTTCACGCCGCAGCCGATTATCACACAGGCTGTTATGCTCGCCGCGGAGGTTCCCGTATTCGCGGGCGTCGGCGGAGGGCTGACGCAGGGCACGAGAGTCGTTAACCTCGCCCTTCACGCGGAGTTCCAGGGGGCGCTCGGCGTCGTCGTCAACGCGCCGACAAAAAACGAGGTCATCAAACGCCTGAAACAAACCGTCGATATCCCCGTTGTCGTGACGGTTATCTCCGAAAACGACGATATCGGCAAACGCCTTGAGGCCGGAGCCGCCATTCTAAACGTTTCCGCCGCGGCCGCCACGCCGAAGGTGGTCGCGAAAATCCGGGCCGAATACCCGGAAGTGCCGATTATCGCGACGGGCGGGCCCAACGATGACACCATTCTTGAAACCGTGCTCGCCGGCGCGAACGCGATTACCTGGACGCCGCCGTCAAACGGCGAAATTTTCAAGGATATTATGGAGGCGTACCGGCGCGACGAGCCGCACCCGCCGTTTTAACTAAAAATATTCAAAAAACCGGGGCGGACCGAACATCCGCCCCGGTTTCGTTATGATTGTATTTGCTCATTGTATTTACTGCGCGTAAGACGCCACCGTCAGCATGTATTCGCCGATTTGGGCGCCGAACTCCGGCGCGCCGTCCATAATCAGTCTTCCGGCCTTGGTCGCCTCCAGCATGTCGTCGATGGAAAGCAGGATGCCCAAAGCGCTGTCAAGGCTGTCGAAACGCAGGGTGAAAAACGGCATGGCGCGTTTGTATTCGCCGCGGCCCGCTCTCGACTTGCCCGCCTTGACGCGTATGTAAGCGGAAAGCTCGGGGTAACCGTTGACCGCCCAGGCGTAGACGCGATCGGGGCTTTTCAGCGCCCAGTTGTGAACATCCTCGTGCCCGTTTTTGTTCAACTGGCTGATGCCGCTCGAAAGCAGGTAGAAGAAGCACTTCACCAGCAGTTTCTTGGTTTCCTCGTCCTCGGGCGGTGTCTTGGCGCCGAGCAGCGCCGACATTTTTAACAGCACCTGCATAAACGAAACGAAGGTGCCGGTCTTGGAAAGGCCGCGCATTTTCGGCAGCGTCGCTGGCCCGATCTTGCCTTTGAAAAACGCGTTCATGGATTCAATGCTTTTGAACTCCAGTTCGATATGGCCCGGGTTTGTGTCAACCTTGTCGTTGTGCACGAGCCATTCGCCGTTGTTGACCACAAAATGCGTCGCGACCTTGCCGTCGGGGCTTTCCGGGTCGAGGGCGCTGATTTGGATTACGGCGTGGGCGCGCTCGAATTTTTTAGCGAGCTTCGGGATGTCGTTGGCGATAACCTTCACGAGCGGAAGCGCGGCGTTGAGAAATATCTTGTTGGTCAGTCTGTCTTCTGTTGATGCCATATCCGTCAGTCCTTTCCGGGTGTCACACCTCGTCGTCCCAGTCGTCGTCAAGCTCAAAATCCTTGCCCATGACCTCACGGACGGCCGCGATGATGCCGTTGGAGTCGATACCGATGATGGACATAATGTCCTCATGCAGGCCGATGGGAGCGAATTGGTCGGGAATGCCCAGGGACTTAAAGGCGCAGCCCTTGCCGGATTCGACGATGACCTCGGCGACCGCGCTGCCGAGGCCGCCGATCACGTTGTGGTCTTCGGCGGTGACGATGCGGCGCGTGTCCATGACGGCCTTGAGGATGGCCTCGCGGTCGATGGGCTTGATGGTGTGCATATTCAGCACGCGGATTTTCAGGCCGTCGGCGCTGTCAAGGAAATTGGCGGCCTGGAGCGCCTGAAACGCGCAGGAGCCACAGGCGATGATGGTTAAATCGGTGCCTTCGTGCAGTGTGACGGCTTTGCCGACCTCAAAGCTATAGTCGGTGTTCGGGTAAAGGACGCGGTCAAAACCCCTGTTGATGCGGATATAGAAGGGGCCGGGCGTCTCATAAGCGGCGCGGACGGCGTTGACGGTTTCCATACCGTCCGCGGGGCAAATGACCGTCAGGTTCGGGAACGAGCGGGTGACGGCCATGTCGCAGATGGCGTGGTGTGTCGAGCCTGCCTGGCCGAACGATGTGCCCGAATGTGTCGCGATGACTTTCGCGTTGATGTTTTGATAGCAAATGTCGGTGTGGAGCTGGTCGGCGCTGCGAAGGGAAGCGAATGTGGAAAAGGTCGAGAGAAACGGAACAAGGCCCGCTTTCGCCATGCCCGCGGCGACGCCAAACATATTCTGCTCGGCGATGCCGACGTTAAAGAACCGGTCCGGGAACTCCTCGCCGAACATGCCGATTTTTGTGGATTTGCCGAGGTCGGCGGTGAGCGCGACCACTTCTTTATGCTCCCTGCCGAGTTCGCACAGGGCTTTGCCGTAATATTCCGCCGTGGACAGAGCCGTCGAGTCGACAGCCGTATAGGTTAATCCTCCTGCCATAATTTTAACACCTTTCCTCCGCGCGTTTAATATATTAATGCCTGCCGTTTTCCGCGCGGAGAAAACCGGAGGCTGTTCTGTCTCTTACGCGCCTTCTTTTTCGGCTTTTGCCCTGCGGGCTTCGTAGTAGGCGTTGAGGCTCTCTTTGGCTTTGTTGTATTTATCCTCATCGATGGCGCCGTAGTGCCAGCGGTAGTCGCCGGCCATGTAGTCAATGCCGGCGCCCTTGATTGTTTTGGCGATGATCATCACCGGCTTTGGCTCTTTGTTTTCCAACGCGAAATCGATGGCTTCGCAAAGCTCTTTGAAGTTGTGCCCGTCGATTTCCTTGACAAGGAAGCCGAAAGCGCGCCATTTGTCGGCAAGAGGCTCGATGGCCATAACATCCTCGGTTTTGCCGTCGATCATGCATTCGTTGCGGTCGACAAACGAAATCAAATTCGTGGCTTTGTAGTGCGATGCCGTCATCGCGGCTTCCCAGTTCGAACCCTCGTCGCATTCACCGTCGCCGAGGATGCAATATGTTTTGTAGCTTTTGCCCTTCAGCCTCGCGGCGAGCGCGGTGCCGACCGCGATGGAAAGGCCGTGGCCGAGCGAACCGGTGGAGGCGTCGACGCCGACGACTTTGTTGGAGTCAAGGTGCATACCCATTTTGGAATTGGTGTGGTTAAAAGTCTTCAGCTGCTCAAAATCGTTGAACCCCTTGTCAACGAGAACCGGCGCGAGCGCGATGCCGGCGTGGCCCTTGCTCATAATGAAACGGTCCCTGTCCTCCCAGTTGGGGTCGTCGGTCTTGATGTTGAGGTATTTGTGATAGAGAACGGTCAACATATCCATGATGCTCATGCCGCCGCCTATGTGGCCGCTGCCCGCCCAGTAGGTGGTGTCGAGGCAGAGGTTGCGCAGTTCATGCGCCTTTTTTTCAAGAGCCAGCCATTCCTGTTTTGTTAACGGCATATCGTTTCTTCCTCCTTATAGTTCGGGATGGTTTTTACGCACCGTTTTAAAAGCCTCGTCGGCAATCTCATGCGTCAGCTTGATATCCTCGTCCGTCAGGGCGGCGTTTAGGAAGTGGTTGTGGTGGTTGGTGATGAACACACCCCGCTTGACGCATTGCGCGACCCATTCCTGATGCAGCAGCAGGCTGTCGTCATTGGCGATGCGCAGATAGAACAGCGCCGGCTCGCCGGAAACGACCAGATTGAAGCCGTGGTTGGCTGCCGCGGCGCGCAGACCGTCGGTCAGCATTATGGCTTTCTGCCGGAACATCGCGGGAACATCGAGAGCTTTCATTTTGTTGATGCAGGCGATGGCCGCCGCGAAAGGCACGGCGCTCATCCAGTAACTGCCGGTGTAAGTAATCCCGCTGACGACGCTTTTGAGGGACTCCTTGCCGCAAAGGGCGGAGATGTTCCAGCCGTTGGCGATCGCCTTGCAGAAGCAGATAAGGTCGGCCTCAAAACCGTAGAAATGGTCGGAACCCGCCAAATCAAGGCGCCAGCCGCAGCGCACGTCGTCGATGATGAGGACAATGCCCTTGTCGGTGCAAAGCTTGCGGACCTTCTGCCAATAGCCTTCCGCGGGCAGTTCGTTGTCCTTGAAATTGCCGTGCATGTACGGGGTGGAAATAAAGGCCGCGACTTCGCCCTCGTTTTCGGCGACAAGTTTCTCCAGGGCATCGAAATCGTTCCAGTCGACGTAAAGGTTGTTCGCGACGTCTTCCTCAATAATACCCGGATAGTCGACCTTCTGTGTCCAGGGAGCGACGCCGTGGTAATAGCCGTTGACAAAGACAATCTTTTTGCGGTGTGTGGCGGCTCTCGCGGTCATTATCGACAGAGTGGTCGCGTCGCCGCCGTTTTTCATGAAAAACGCCCAGTCGGCCGAGGCGACCGTGTCGACCATCAATTCCGCGAGCTCGACCATCAGCTTCGGCGGAGAGGTGGTGCAGTTGCCGATTTTCGCCTGGCTGAGCGCCGCGGCGTCGACATCATCGTCACAGTAGCCCAATACATTGGGGCCGTACGCGCACATATAGTCGATGAACCGGTTGCCGTCGACATCCCAAAAATACGTTCCCTTTGCCTTGTCGCCGAACAGCGGGAAGGCGGACACGGGAATGAAACAGCCCTCGGCGGGGCCCAGATGCCCGTAAACACCGGAGGGAATGACCTTCGTCGCCCTGTCAAAAAGCTCGCGGCTTTTCGGATACTTGTTGATTTTAAAACTCATGGCGCGCCTCCTATGCCAGATACAGGGCGACTCTGTCGAGCAGCCTGTTTAAATTGTCGAGCATGGAAATCATGCCCTTCATGGAAATGGTTCCCGCGCCGATGCTTGCGACCGCGTTGACCTTGCCGTCAAACAAGTCGCGGGCAAGCTCTATGGACTCGAACTGCATGGAAGCGCGGGGATTTTCCGCTTTGCGTTTGACGGTGACAAGCCGGTGGTTTTTCACGCGGATTGTGGCGGCCGGGCCGCCTTCGATGGCGAAGCTGATGTCGCCGTCCACGATATGGTCCGCAGTGAACTTCCCGACCTTGTCGTTGTTGGCAATCTGCGCGATGGCGACCGCTATCGTGTAAAACATAAGCGAAGTGCTGATTCGGAAGAACTCGGGGTCCTCGAGCGCGGCGGGCTCGGGGCGCATGTACTTGGTGAGCAGGTCGGTGAGCGCCGTAAAGTCCTTCAACAGGAATTTGATGTGAAGGAAGCCTTTTGAGGGAATCGGCGTCACGGTGCCGTCAATCAAGCCGTTGAATTTCTCGCACGAAGCGAACGGGAGCTTGATGTCGCAGACGCCCACCCCCTGCTCCATGCGGCATTTTCCGTTTTTGAAGGTTAAGGTGGCGCTCGGACCGCCCTTCACCTCAAAACCGATGGACAGAGGCTTTTTGTTTGTCAGCAGGGCGCTTGCCGCGGGGTCGAGCTCGCACAGGTTTTCAAGAGTGCCCAGCACGGCATACAGGTTGATATACGCCAACGTTTTCTGGTCAATCAAAACACTTTCCTCCTTTATAGTATAATTTATAACAAAGCTGCAATGTTTCATCATTATATTTTATCAAACAATAATGCGGGTGTCAAATCATTTCGGGTGTTCCGGGGCGTTATCGGGCGCGTTGTCCGGTTCGTCTCCTCCGCCGAAATTGATGCGTTCTTCCTCGATGACAAGAGGGCGTTTGAGAATCCTCGAATTGATTGTCAGGATGTATTCGCCGAGAAGGCCGATAAAGAACAGCTGAATTGAGCCCAGCAGAAACACGCCGATTAAAAGCGGCACGGTGCCCATGGGAAACCGGTTCCAGAAGAGCAGCTTCAGGATGAGGTAGATTATCGCAATCAAACCGCTGAGCGCGGAGGATAAAAAGCCGAGGATGGTCGCGAGCCTCATGCCGATTTTGGTGTAGGAAGTGAAACTGAGCATCGCCGCGTCGTAGAGCCGGTAAAAATTGTTGCTTGATTTGCCCGCTCGCCGCTTTTGCTGGACATACTCGATATCCAGCCGCCGAAACCCCAGTTCGGCGATGATCCCCCGCAGAAACGGCGCCGGGTCGCCGAGGTTCCTGAGCACGTCGATGAAACTTTTATCGTATAGGCCGAAACCGGTAAAATGCTCGATTTGCTCGACATCGGACATTTTTTTAATGAGTTTGTAATACACCGAGCGCAGAAAATACATCAGCCTGTTTTCCTTGCTCGATTTTTTGATGCCCGTAACAATTTTATACCCGTTTTCCCAACCTTCCACAAACCGCGGGATCATCTCCACAGGGTCCTGAAAATCAGCGCAGAGCAAAACCGCGCAGTCGCCCGTCGTCTGGCAAAGGCCGTAAAAAGGGGAGTTGAACTGGCCGAAATTTTTGGCGTTGAAAATGCATTTGACGCGTTTGTCGTTCGCGCACAGTTCCCTGAGTTTTTCCCGTGTGCGGTCTTTTGAGCAATTGTCGATAAAAACAATTTCCCACGCGTAGCCGGGCAGCGCGGTTTCGAACATATTTTTCACCGCGGCCGCCATCGGAACGACGTTTTCCTCTTCGTTATAAGTCGGGATGAGCACGCTGATCGTTTTCATTTTCATTCCGTCCTTGCCTGCCGGATTCATAGCCTCATTATCTCGTCGAGTGTTTCGGGGTCGAGCGGGGGCTCCTGGTCGTACAGCGGTTTGTTGAACGCGAGCTTCGGGGACACATAGGTCTTGTCGCTCAACGCGATTTCAATAAAGGCGGCATCGTCGTCCCCGAGCGCCTCCTCGAGACCGGCGGTTTCCCCGGCGGCGTTCGTTTTATAATACCTCAACCCGAAAGCGCCGGCGAGCCTTTCAAAATCCGGCGCCGAATAACCCTTTTCCTCCAGTGTCTGCGCATAATTCGAGTGGAAATACATCTCCTGAAAATGGCGGATCATACCCAATGACCGGTTGTTGAACAGAAGGATTTTAACGGGCAGTTTCTCGCGTTTGATGAATTGAAGTTCCTGAATGTTCATCATCAGGCCGCCGTCTCCGCTGACGCAATACACCGGCTTGCGCGAGGCGTAATACGAGCCGATGGCAGCCGGCAGGGAATAGCCCATGGCGCCGTGCCCGCCTGTAAAAAGAACCCTCTGTGACGGTTTGACTTGAAACGACTGCGCGGCCCACACCTGGTTCTGGCCGACATCGGTCGTGATGACCCGGCCGTCGGGGATTCGCGCGCTCAGGGCGCGCATGATGTCGTTGGCCGGTTGGTTGTCGGCGTTTCGCAGCTTTGACCGGATGGCGCATGCCGCTTCGAGCCATTCATAACGGGCCTCGGCCGGCTTCACGGCGTTCAGCAGCGGCAGAAGTTCCTTCAGGTCCGCGGCAAAACCTTCCTCGTCCGGCTTGACTTGAAAGGCGAGCTCCCCTTCGTCGATGTCGACGCGGACCAGCCTGCTTTTCGGCGCGAAGGCGCCTCTGTTCGCGCCGGTCTGCCTCAAATCAAGCCGTGTGCCCAAGGCGAGGACAACATCCGCTTTTTCCGTCAGGATGTTCGCGCTTCGGTGGCCGTAGGCGCCGATAAAACCGAAATTCAACGGGCTGTCGGAAGGCAAAAGGTCGACGCTGATCATACTGGTGACGACCGGCAGGCTGTTTTTTTCCACAAACTCCCAAAACGCGGCGGCCGCTCCGGCGGTTCTCACGCCGGCGCCGGCGATGACAAGCGGCCTTTTGGCCTGCGAAAGGGCCGAAATGACAGCATCCGCGGCTTTTTGATTGTCATAACGCGGCGCGGCCGCGGCGGGCGGCGCGGTGTTTTCGATTTGCGCGCGGGAAACATCCATGGCAATGTCAAGGAGGACGGGCCCCGGCCTGCCCGACACGGCGATGTCAAACGCTTTATGCAATTCCGCGGCCGCTTCGCCGGGGCTGTTAACGGCGGCGCTGTATTTTGTCACGCTTTGGGCAATTGCGGCCGCGTTCATCTCCTGAAAGCCTCTCTGTCTGACGCGCAGAGCGCCCTTTTGTTCGAATGAGTTGACCTGGCCGGAAACGAACACGACGGGAACCGAATCGAAATAGGCGTTGGCGATGCCGGTCAGCAGGTTCGTCACGCCCGGGCCGCTCGTGGCGTAGGCGAAGCCGGGCAAACCCGAAACGCTCGCGTACGCGCACGCGCAGAACGCGCTGCCCTGCTCGTTATAATTGATGTGCGCTTTGATCTTGCCGGAATACTTGTCAAAGGAGTCCATCAAATGGGTGACCATGCCGCCCGGATAACCGAACACATCCGTAATGCCTTTGGCTATCAGGGTTTCGACGATATAATCCGAAAACTTGATCGTTCCCATGTCAGTCCCCCTTGCCCGGGCTCACGCGGAAAGTCCAGAATTTGTTGAGCAAAAAGTTAACCGGCGTTGTAACGAAGACATTGAGCAGCGGCGCGAGCTTTTCGTTGATTCCCAAACGATCGACATAAATATACATAAGCAGCGTGGATAAAAGAAAGGTCGCGCCGTAGGTCACAAACATCTTCGCGACGGATTTGGCGTGGCTGCGCTTACCCGCGGCCCGGAAAACAAATCTGCTGTTTAAAAGGTACGCGTTAAGGACGCTGATAACAAAAGCCGCTGTGTTCGCGGCGAGGTAATGCACGCGGAACCGGATAAGCAGGTAATAAACAGCCAGATGCACAAGCGTATTGGTGAAGCCCACAATCCCGAACTTTATAAACTGCCATGCGGCGGCGAACCATTTCTCTTTGTCGATTTTCATACGGTCGACACTCATTAAACACACTTTCCGATATTTTTGCTGCTAAGCTTTTTCATTATAGTATTACTGACCGCAATGTTCAAGTCATTTTACATAACCTGCCGCAAAAGCGTATTGACGAAAAACAAATAAAGCGTTATTATGGTAACATACTTTTTATATAAAGAGTGGCGGCCATGAAAGTTAAAGATTTACCGCTGGATTATACCGTTTCCAGGTCGAATCGAAAAACGATGGCTCTGTATATCCGGAAGGACGGGGGCGTTGAGGTGCGCTGTCCGCTCCATTCCCGTGACCCGGAGATTAAAAAATTCGTGGCGGAAAACAGGCAATGGATTGAGAAAAAATCTGCCGAAATGGCGGGAAAAGCAAAAAAACGAGCCGGTTTCCGGCTTATCCCGGGATGTTCTCTGAAACTGCTTGGTAAAGATTACAGGCTGACCGTGTCAAACAACGGCATGGCGGGTTTTGACGGCACAGACTTTTATGTTCCCGCGGAAACACCGCCCGAAACAACAAAGAAGCTTATTATTAAAATTTATAAAAACCTTGCCGAACGGCGGCTGAAGACAAGAACGGCGGAAATCGCCGCGGCGATGAAACGGCAGCCGGTCAATGTGAAAATAAACGCCGCGAAAACGCGGTGGGGCTCGTGCAGCGGAAAAAACAGCATCAACTACTCTTGGCGGCTGATCATGGCGGAGGAACGCTGCATTGATTATGTCATCATCCACGAACTCGCCCATATGACCGAGCGCAACCATGGCAAGAGTTTCTGGGCTCTGGTGAAAACATATATGCCCGACTACAAGGAGCAGGAGAAAAAGCTGAAACAATTGCAGGAAAAATTGTCCGTTGAGAACTGGGAAGATTGAATTTATTTTAGAAGGAGAATCGTAATGGCGGAATTCACTTATGAAATCGTTGAAGAAATCGGGGTTATCTCCGAATACCCCAACGGCAGGACAAAAGAGCTCAACTTGATCAGCTGGAACAAGCGCGACCCGAAATATGACATTCGCGAGTGGAGCGAAAACCATGAGAGAATGGGCAAAGGCGTCACCTTGACGCTCGACGAACTCAAAGCGCTCAAAGAATTGCTCAACAAGATAGACACGGACGACGAAATCTGACAGTTTTTCAGGCTGAAAAGCCGTGCCGAATCGAAAAGCCCGCTCGCTTTGAGCGGGCCGGATATCTTGACATACCGGTGGAATCCCGGTTTCACGTGGCGCACATCGTGACACCGAACCGACGGCCGTGCCGCCGTCATGGAAGTGCGGTTTTTCTCAGCCGAATCCGTAAAATTTCCTATTGACTGATAGAATTATCCGTGTTATAGTATTCGAGCGCGCAACGCTGGTGTAGCTCAGTTGGTAGAGCAGCTGATTTGTAATCAGCAGGTCGGGGGTTCGAGTCCGTCCACCAGCTCCACCACCTGAACGGGTAAAATTAATATGGGAGAGTTCCCGAGTGGCCAAAGGGAACAGACTGTAAATCTGTCGTCAGTGACTTCGGTGGTTCGAATCCACCCTCTCCCACCAAAAAACCTGCATCGCCTATCTGGCGGGGCAGGTTTTTTCATGGGAGTCTGGATTCGAAAGGCGGATCCCGAAAACAGTCCGGGGGACTGTTTTCCCGCCGTGGCTTTTCCGCAGAAAAGCGAATCCACCCTCTCCCACCAAAAAACCTGCATCGCCTGTCTGGCGGGGCGGGTTTTTATTTGAACTTGGTGGATTCGAAAATCTCTACGGCTTTTCAAGATGAAGACCGGCTCGGGGTACCGTGTGAATACTCGCATAATTACGCAGGGGGGATAGTAAACGGCTAATCGGTCTTAGCGGGTTCAACGTTTTTGAGTGGTTTATTTTGCCATTTTGCTCACCCCAAAGCCGAAAAATTATTACAACTTTATCCGCTTCGCGCTTGATTTTGAATAAAAGTTGTATTGACAAGAGCAGTCGCAAGCAGTACAATATTTCTGTTACTTTATCCGCTCTTTGGAGATCATATTATCGAAGTAGTATAGGAGGGTTTGTATGCTGCCCAACGAAGCAATCAAGAAAATATTCGCCGAACAGGGTGGCGTAATGCGTACCTGTGATCTGCATGAGGCACACCTGTACTACAACGATATTCAGGCGCTTATTGAGCGCGGCGTTATCGAAAAGGTACGCTACGGCTACTATCAATGGATCGACAAGGAAAACATGAGTGAGGCGGTGACCGTGACACGGCTGTTCCCGGATGCCATTCTGTGCATGGACACCGCACTGTTTTACTATCGATACAGCGACAGAGTGCCGCTGGCATGGCATCTCGCCGTCAGCAAGGACAGCGGTAAAAGCCGCTTTAAGATCGACTACCCGTTTGTAAAGCCTTATTATCTGGAGCCCGCCCTGCTGGAACTCGGCATGGTCGATGGGGAGATGGACGGCAATCCTGTCCACATTTATAATAAAGAGCGCACCATCTGTGACTGCCTGCGCTATTTAGGAAAGATGGACAAGGAACTGTTCAACAAGGCGATACAAAGCTATATTGCGGACAGTGAGCGGAACATTCCCCGCCTGTCCGAATACGCAAAAAAGCTGCGTGTCGCGCAAAAGATGAAAACGATCATTGGGGTGTGGATGTGATGGCTGATATTGGAGCTTCAATCCTTGCAAAACTCAAAAACAAGGCAAAGACAACCGGCGTTCCATACCAGACCTGTCTGCAGCTCTTTTTTCAGGAGGAATTTCTGCGGCGGCTGTCCAAGTCGAACTATACGGATAATTTCATCCTGAAGGGCGGTCTTTTCATCTATGCGCTTACCAATTTTGAAAGCCGTGCCACAGTGGATGTCGATTTTCTTCTGCGGCGGATGAACAGTGAACTGGAGCACATGGATGCGGTGATCAACGAAATCATCGCAACGCCCACCGGCAACAATGAGGTCGTGATCCTCACCGCGAAAAAGACAGAGCGCATCTCCCCGCAGCGGAAATATCCCGGCATCAGCACACAGATCATCGGTCAAATCAATAACGTGCAGGTGCCCTTTGACGTGGATGTCGGAATCGGAGATGTGATCGTGCCCAAACCGAAAAAGCGCTCAGTGCAGACGCAGCTTGACGGATATGAAGTGCCCAAAATCCTCACCTATTCGCTGGAAAGCACCATTGCGGAAAAGTTTGACGCTATCCTGCAGCGCTACGAGTTGACCGGTCGAATGAAGGATTTTTACGATATTTATTACCTGTCCCAAAGCTTTGACTTCGATGGGCGCAGCCTGCAGGAGGCCATTACTCAAACGCTTTCCACACGGGGAACACCCTACGAACGTGACAGCCTTGACCGGGTTGTGGCCTTGGCAGAGGATGCCGATATGCAGACCAAGTGGCGGTACTTTCTCAAGACGATCAAAGGCCGCGAGATCGTATTCCCGGATGTGATAACCGGCATCGACCGTTTCCTGCGCCCGGTGTGGGAGGCTATTGTAAGCGAGGACGAGCTGCTGGGTACCTGGCATACGGCGGATGGTTGGCAGATCGCATCATCGAGTCCATGTTTTTGGACAAATTATTCTATATAATTGGATAGTCGGAGGTTAATTATGGAAAAATACATTGAAATCCTCGATTCGTTAATGAGTTCAAAAAAAGAGAAGAAAAAGCAAGAAAGCGAAAGCAGTTGGTGCGGATATGGGGTAAGGCCCGTGATTGGAAAGTTCGGAGCTGGCCGGTGAGCTTCTTGATCAACTGCAATTGCAGGCAAGTGTGCAGTCCGAAGCGTAGAATCGTGTATTGTGGCCAGTGACCGCTTAGGGTGCTTTGTCCTTTGCGTCCTTTCTGTCCCTGCCAATTTCAGCCGCTGAAATTGGCAGGGAAAAATGCACCACCTCGCAAAAAAGTGGTGCATTGTATCAAGTAACGTAACTTTGCCAAAAAATTCGCTTCGATTTTTAAAGCGGGGCGGATTTTTCGCTTAGTTATTGTAATTATAAGTGTTTTCTGATTTCTTATATAACCTCATTTCGCTGTTGACCGATTCGAAAAGCTCCGGAAAACTCTCTTTGAATTCGTCTTTGAATATAAAGTGAACATGGGATAAAATACGGTCAAAAAAGCATTTTCAATCTTGGTCTGTAAGTCGGACATGTTTACACCTCACTTTTTTACCGCGTCAAGTATTGTTCTGAGCTTGACGGGATTTGTAGTTGTAATATTGTTAACTCCGTATGAGAGTATGCGGCACTGGTCACTGCGTTTGTTTACGGTCCACGCAGATACGAGCAGCCCATGGTCGTGCATGATATCGGTTACTTTCTTGTTGATACAGCTGAAATGGGTATTCAGCCCAATGGCTCCCAGGTCGGTTATTTCTTTTGCAAAAGCATGGAGGAATTCTTCGTTATCCATATTGGTTTTATCAATCGAACCGTTGATATAATACGGGACAAGCGGCGAGCCTTTTCTGACCTGCTCGACATTTTCAGGAAAAACACCTGTATAAAACGCCCTTTCAAGAAGGTTGTGACTCAAAAGAATCTCCTGCACCCCGGCTGTATTCCAGAACGCCTTGAGATCCAGATTTGCTCTTACCGTGCTGCTTTCGACAAGCTTATCGGCGACCTCTGCAAAAAGCACTCCCTCATTATCCGCGGGAGAATCGCTGTGAATGATGACGACAGTACCGTCTTTTCTGAAGGTCACATCGATCTCAACAATATCGGCGCCGACTACAATTGAAGTGCTTACCGATTTCATAGAGTTATGCGGAGTCAGCATAGCTCCGGTGTGAGCCGTAACCGTAAAGTTTTCGGGAATCTCGGTCCCGCTTTTTTGTAAAAGATTTTTTGCCTCAGACAAACCCATCGAGCCCGAAATCCTTGAGATGAAAGAAATGCAGCGGGTCATTCAAGCGCCTCGTTTCTTGTTTTATTACTTTTGACGGGTATTATCAAATTGTCTTCTTTCCTAACGAATACTTCAATGTTACTATACTACCGCATCTGTTTTCAAGAGGTTCTGTCAAAGATTATTTGAAAAAGAATATTCAAAGTTATTTTCCCGCGCACGCTTAAAAAACAGTCTTTCCGGTCCGAAGGCGGGGTAGTATTAACTTTTTTTAATCCCCCGCCCTCTTTTGCCTCATTCCGCTTGAAATGCGCGTTTTCATCGTGATATAATAACTTAATTTTAATGTTTCTGGGGGGAAGGGACGATGGAAATCAGCTGTAACGAAAAATTCGCCAAAGAGGGCCTCACCTTCGACGACGTTCTGCTTGTGCCCATGGAATCGGATGTTTTGCCCAACGAAGTGGACCTGAAGACAAAGCTGACAGACAAAATCACCCTGAACACGCCGTTGATGACCGCCGCGATGGACACGGTCACCGAGTCGCGCATGGCCATCGCCATCGCCAGGGAAGGCGGCATGGGTGTCATCCATAAGAATATGTCCATCGAGCAGCAGGTCATCGAGGTCGACCGGGTAAAACGGTCGGAAAACGGGGTTATCGCGAACCCGTTTTTCCTCTCGCCCGAGCATCTCGTCGAGGACGCGCTTGAACTGATGCAGAAATACCGGATTTCGGGCGTTCCGATCTGTGAGGAAGGGCGGCTCGTCGGTATTCTGACCAACCGCGATTTGCGGTTCATGACCGAGTTTGATATTAAAATCAAAGAGGTTATGACAAAAGACAACCTCGTGACCTCCCACATCGGCACCACCCTGCAGGAAGCCAAAGAAATCCTGATGAAACATAAAATCGAAAAGCTTCCCCTCATCGACGACGACGGTTATCTCAAAGGGCTTATCACCATCAAAGACATCGAAAAAACCGTGCAGTACCCGAACTCCGCGAGGGATCAGAGCGGGCGCCTGCTTTGCGCGGCGGCGCTCGGCGCCACGGGCGATGTGCTCGAACGGGCGGCGGCTCTCGCCGCCGAGCAAATCGACGCTTTCGTTCTCGACTCCGCCCACGGCCACAGCCGGAATATCATCAACGCGGTGAAAAAGGTCAAGGCCGCCTACCCCGGTATCTCGCTCATCGCCGGCAACATCGCGACGGCCGAAGGCGCGAAGGCGCTCATCGACGCGGGCGCGGACGCCGTCAAGGTCGGCATCGGCCCGGGCTCGATATGCACGACGCGCGTCGTCGCCGGCATCGGCGTCCCGCAGGTCACGGCAATTTTCGACTGCGCCAACGAGGCGGCGAAAAGCGGCATTCCCGTTATTGGGGACGGCGGCATTAAATATTCCGGCGACATCGTCAAAGCCATCGCGGCGGGCGCGGCCGTCGTCATGGTCGGCTCGCTCGTAGCCGGCTGCGAGGAAGCGCCCGGCGACACGGAAATTTATCAAGGCCGCCAGTTCAAAGTGTATAGGGGTATGGGCAGCCTGGGAGCGATGGCCAAGGGCAGCCGGGACCGGTATTTTCAGGAGGACAATCTCAAACTCGTGCCCGAGGGTGTCGAGGGCCGGGTGCCATACAGGGGCCAGCTTTCCGACACCGTGTTCCAAATGGTCGGCGGCCTGCGCTCCGGCATGGGCTACTGCGGCTGCAGAACCATTAAGGAACTGCAAACCTCGGCGCGCTTCGTGCGCATCACCGGCGCGGGCCTTGTCGAAAGCCATCCGCACGATGTTTTCATCACCAAAGAGTCGCCGAACTATTCCTGCAATATATGATCAGTAGGGGATGGGTCCTCCATCCCGATATAACCGCGTTGCCTGAACAATGCAGCCATAAAACACCCTGACGGAGGTACCCTGTGCCCAAAGAAGAACAGACAGGCATCGTCTACCAGGACCGGCGGTATGTCGGGTCGAAAGAAACGCTCGGTTATATTCTGTTCGACGTGGCGGGCGGTTTCAACATCAGCGATTACAACGAGCGTTATATCTATGATGTGCTTAAAATTGACCTGTCTCTTTTAGCGGTGGTCAGCGGTATCAACTCGGTTTGGGATATTGTCAATGACACCTTTATCGGCACCATCGTTGATAAAACAAGAACCCGTTGGGGCAAGTTCAAACCCTATCTGATGATTACCGCCATCCCCGGCACGCTGCTGGGCTGCCTCGGCTGGCTGATGCCGTATATGTTCAACCAGGACCCGTTCAACATGGCCAAATTCGCGATGTACCTCGCGCTCGCGATGATCGGCGAGGGCATGGGCACCTTCCGCGGGATTTCGGTCGGCGGCTACCTGGCCGCAATTACCCCCCACCCCGTGGACAGAACCCGGTTGATCATGCTCACGCAGCTGTTGTCGGGCTTCTTCGGCGAGCAGATACCGGGTATCCTTATGGGGCTGTTTATCGACCTCATCAACAACAAAGTGATTCATTGGACCATGCGCGGCACCTATGTCAAAATGGGGCTGTTCACCACGCTTGTCAGCGGCACTACAGCCTTGTATTTTCTGTTTGTCTCCAGGGAGAGGGTTGTGCAAAGCGTCGAGACGCCGAAAATTATGGCGGCCCTTAAATCCGTCGCCAACAACAGGCCGCTGCTTATCGCCGTCATTTCGGAATGTTTATCCAACTTTAAAATCGGCGTCAATAAGACCAATTACTTCATCGATGTGCTCGGCGCGGCCAGCATAAAAAACATCGTCGGCATTCCCGGCGGACTGACCTCCTCTTTGAGTTTTTTGTATGTGCCGTGGGCCAGGCGCCGCTTTCCGACAAAGCTGCTTTGGATTGTCGGGGGCAGTTTCAGCGAGTTCCTCATGGCGATTGTCTTCTTTTTCGGCTCCATCGGCGGCAAAGGCGAAAAGGGCTGGTACCGGGATGTGTGGAAAATGATCCCGATCCTGACCGTTCAGGAGTTTTTGGCCAACGGTGTCCTCGGCCTCAAGAGAATCATCCCCACGGAGATTTTCAACGAGTCTCTCGACTACTGCGAATGGAAAAACGGCTACCGCACCGAAGGCATCACCACCGTCGCGAAAGGGTTCGCCAACAAAATCCTCGGCTCCGTTATGAACACCATCAAGCCGCTTTGGATGAAAGCGCTCGGCTATGACATGACGCGGGATTTCGGCAAGCAGGATGACAACACAAAGTATCTGCTTTTTGCCTTCTGCACCATTATCCCCTTCCTGACCAGCCTGCTCGGCGTCATTCCGAAGGCCTTTTACCCGCTGACCGGCAAAAAGCGCGAGCAGATGTATGAGGAACTGTTGGCGCGCAGGGCGCAGACGCAGAAGGATTTGTCGGACGGCTTCGCAGGGCCCGTGCCCGGGGAAGAGAAAACCTCCGGCGAGGAATAGAAGTTATCAAGAATGACAAGTCCCGGGCTTAAACGGTCCGGGGCATGTTGCATTCTTCGAATATCGTTGCTGTTGCCGGGAAAAATTCTACTGTTTGTAGAATTGATTTTCAATAGATACGTTATTGCCTTTATGCTTACGATTCCCTATGATGTAGTTGACAACAGCGCTGTTGAACTTTTATGAAGGTGATAACGTGATGATTTATTTTGGGGAAACACTCAAAAAGCTTCGAAAAGAAAAAGAATTAACACAGGAGGTTTTAGCGGAATTTTTAGGAGTTTCATTTCAAACTGTCAGCAAATGGGAGCGAAACGAAAGCTATCCGGACATTGCTATGCTGCCTGTCATTGCCGCATTTTTCGGCGTTTCAACGGATACGCTGCTCGGTGTGGATAAGGCTGCCGATGAAGCAAAAATACAAAAATATATTGAGGATTATGAAAACCAGTGGCGGCTCGGTCATTGGAGTGAATTATCCGGAACGCTGAAAAAAGCAACCGTCGAATATCCGGGCGAATTTAGGCTGCTCATTCGTTATATGAACTCTTTAATGAATGCCCAAAGCAACGATAGAGACGGCGCGCTTGCCATATCCTCGGAATTTCAGTCGATTTATGACAACATTCAAAACTACTGCACAGATGACAGCATCCGGCTGTGGGCCAAACGGATGATTTGCAGCCATTACAAAGCCTTGGGAAAAACCGAGGAAATGGAGAAAATTCTTGAAGAGATGCCGTTAATGAAAAACAGCCGCGATTACATCGCAACCTACCTATATCGTTCACCGGATAATGCTCATGAACCGGCATGCAAAAACGCTGTCAGCGAGCTTGTATATTTACTTGATGGAGCTATATTCAATTTGTATGGATTGAATATGGCTTACTCCGCCCAAGAACAAATTATCGCTTTGAAAGCGATGCTGCATGTTTTCGATTCTGTTTTCCCCGACGGGGATTACGGCAAATCCTATCTTCAGGTCATTTATTCCAATGGGCATTTGGCGCATTGGCATGCAGAAATCGGCGACAATGAAACCGCTTATAAGTATTTGCGGACTTGTGCCGAACTGGCAAAGAAATTCGATGCGATGCCGCAGGTGACAGAACACACTTCATTTTTAGTAAACGGTATGAGCTTTGACAAACAAATGATCTCAAAGTCCCATGAAGAGTCAATGTGCGGCAGAATGAAACGGCTCATCAACGATAAATATCCTCTTTCCGAGGAATTCAAGCAAGATGTAAAATTTAAGGAAATTATGAACATTTTATAAACAAGCCATCTTACAATGTGTTCATCACCAGGCAATATATAGCGGTCAGTGGGATTTTCGGACGTCTTATCGTCATGGTAAGATTTGTTAATCTTTCAGACAGCCGATCGGTACAACGAATACGCCGTCGTTTCGCCGATACGCGAATTCCGATCCGGTCAGTATCATTAAGAACGACGGCTCCCGCATCCTATCGGTGTTGACCTTTTCTTTGAGCAAAAGCAAATGCGCCGCGGCCTCTTCAATCTCCCTTGAGCCGAGTTTCACTTCAATCGCCGCCCATCTGCCATCGTTCAGGCATACGACAGCGTCCGCCTCAAGGCCGCTGCTGTCACGGTAATGAAAAACTTGCCCGTCAATGGCTTCCGCGTAGACACGCAAATCCCTGTCGCATAACGATTCAAACAGAAACCCAAAGTAAGTGAAATCGTCCAGTAAACGCTCCGTCGTCAGCCTCATCACGGCTGCGGCGATGGAAGGGTCGGTAAACTGGCGTTTCGGCGATGAACGAACAGCCGCCTTTGACCGCAAAGCCGGATTCCAGGCCGGAAGGTTTTCCGTAACGAAAATCCGGTCTAAGGTGTTCAGATACAGGCTTATGGTTTTGTCCGAAAGGCTGCCGTCGTCATTGCCCATGGCGGTATCATTGCGAATCGTTTTGATTGTTGCCGTGGTTGAAATATTTCTTGCCAGCGAACGCATGACCGCGCGAACCCGCGCGGGATTTTTTTCAACACCGTCGATTCTTGAAACATCCTGGTTAATAATCGCCTCGACATAGTCTATCGCGTGGCGAAGGGCAGTCTTTTCACTATCACCGACAGAAGCGGGCCAGCCTCCCCGGACAATGGCCGAAGCGATTTGCTCAATCGTCAGTTCGGATACGCTTTCCATATCCGTATACCCGTTAAAAAGGTCTTTCAACGACACGGAACCGTTTGACTCCATCGACTCATACAAACTCATTGGCCGCATCATCAAACGGGATATCCTGCCGGCTCCCGTATGTTGCACAATATTATCCTTTGGAACGGCGGAACCGGTGAGTATAAACTGACCGGTTTCTCCTCGCATGTCGACTTCATGCCTGACCGCGTCCCAGAGTACCGGCGCGGTTTGCCACTCGTCAAGCAGACGGGGTGTTTCCCCTTTTAAAAGCAAAGAGGGTTTTGTGTCCGCCGCTTTCAGGTAGGAAAGCCTTTTATCCGGGTCCTGCATAAACAGCCGGCTTTTTGACGCTTCCATGGCCGTTCGCGTCTTTCCGCACCACTTCGGGCCTTCGATAAGAACAGCGCCGCTCGCGTCAAGCCGTTCCCGCAGCAGTTTGTCCGCAATTCGTTTGATATATTTTCGTTCCACGCGGCTCCCCTCCGTATTTATAAGCAGTTGCAAATACAGTATACCACCTGCTTCCGAAAATATCAATGTCTTACTTCCGAGTTTATTAACAAAATACTTCCGTAATTGTGAGCATTTTACTTCCGAGAATATGAAAATTTCCTGTGTTGCGGCTTGCTTGTTGACGATAAAGTTTGTTGCGGCACAGTACTTTATACTCAAGCGAAGATATATAGCCGGTTACTGCCCGGCTCGAGTTTGCGCTCGTCCTCAATCGCTGCGGCGGTTTCCGTCAAGACAAGGCGTGATTACAATTGCGCGATTTCTCTTTTGACGCGCCGCCACGCGTAGCCCGCGAGGAATTTTAAGCGGGATTTTCGCCGGCCCCGTTTGTTGTTTTTCGCGGCGGCGTTTCTTTCGGGCGGGACGGTGAAATCGAATCCCCGCTTATCCAAACTGTCGTAGAGTTCCGTCAGGCAAACCGACGCTCGCTCGTCTTCAACCGCCGTAGCGGCCAGGATAACGATATGGTCATCCGCGGGCAAGGTCAGTTCCGCGGCGCCTTCGGGAATGTCGAGCGCGTATTTGAAGAAACACAGCTGCTTGCCGAACACATCGCCTTCTTCGCCGTGCGCGTGGGTGAAAAGCAGGGCAACCGGGTCTTTTTTTATGTACCCTGTTTCGCCCAAGCCATATAAATCCCAGGCGCCGATCGGTTCGCCGGCGGCCTGCAACCGCGCCGGGATGTCCTTGCCGCCCGCTTTGAACACGACATCCCTGTCCGAACCGAACGAAGCGGCGGCGATAACCAATCGGCGTGTCCCTTCCGGCAGCGGGGCGGATTGGCCGGCGCAAAGCAGGGCGTCGCCCCCTCCTTCGGTCTTGGCGGTTACAAAGCGGATTCCGCCGCTCACAAACTCCGCCGGGAACAACTCGGCGGGCAGGGCAAATCCTCCGGGCAGAGGCCCCTGTTCGCGGGTGCCGTTCGCGCCGGCAGCCCGGATATTGTAAGGCAGGCTGACCGGAACGCTTCGCGCCGCGGTCGCTTTCGCCGCGGGTTCTTTCAAGGTTAAAGCGAAGGTTTTCGGCTCATACGGGCCGATGTCAAAAACAAGTTGGCCGTCGATTACCCGGGCCGGGCCTTTCGCCTCCTCGGTGGCGAACACCTCGCGGGCCTCGAACACGCCCTCCCCGACGGTGACGCGGCAGTTTTCATGGCGCACTCCCGCGGTTTCGTTAACGCGCAGAATCACCTCGCGGGAATCGCAGGCTTTTTTCATCGCCCGAACCGCAACCGCTTCTTCACTTACCGAACAGAAGGAATATTCCGCTCCAAGAGGGCCTTTGGCAGGAGATATCGAAAACGCCGCCATCGCCTGGCAAAAATTCAACGCTTCAAGCTGCGTCCCGTTTCGCCACGAGCCGCGGTGCCCGAAAATCGCGAAGGACCAGCGGTTGAGCCCGAAGTCGAGAAGGTGTTGGTTATCCCGGTAAGCGGCGCGCGGCGTATGGATGCCGGTCAGGCGCAAAATGTTGCCGGCCGGCTTATCCCAACCTATTTTGCTGTCGCTGAGCACGGAAACGCCGAAATCGCCGCTTTCATCCGTAATGTCCGCCCACAGCTGAGCGGGCACCTCATACAGTTTTCTGCGGTTGTTGCCCCTCTCTATAACACCGAGGCCAAGGTCATACGATGCCTTCGGGTTTGACGCGGTGAACGGGAATTCGGTTTTCAGCAGGGTGCGGTACGACCGCCATTCCACCTCATTGTAAACATCGACCGTCTCGCCGCAGGCCGACAACGACACAATCTGTTTGAACACCGAGCCGCCGGCGCGGCGCACGGTCTCGACGGCCGCTCGCGCGGGGCCGTTTTCGAGGATCCTGTATTCCGGATTCGCCGCGTATTCGCGCGGTTGAGCCATGACTTCTTTATAATCCGATTCCCACGCGGGGTAGGTTGAACAGCCGTCGTAGTCATGAAGAGCCATCCTCACCGGTTTCGCGAGCAGCTGCCGGCCGATGGCTTTATCGAAAATGCCCGCGATGTCCCCGTTTTCGTCGAGTGATACTTGATAGCGTTTATTTTCAAGCGTTCTTTCCGTCACCGAAACGCCGGTTCCCACCGCGCATGGTTCGCCGGAAGGGCGAACGTCGCAGACGGCGAAGCCGACGGATGGGGCCTCGGCGATGAATACGACGGTAAAGACCCGGCCTTGCTTCCCCGTGATTTGCGAGGGCAGTTCCCTGCCGCGGCAATCGAAAACCCGCGCGTAATCGTGATGGCCCGGCATCTCAATCGACATTTTGACAGCGGCTTTTCGTTTGCCCGCCGCCTGGACGGGGTTAAAGATCAGAACCGGCAGGCCTTGAACAAACGAGGTGTCCGCCGCGCGGGAAATATCCGCGGCGGCGGACCGGTACTCCTCCGCGAATTGATTGAGCGACAGGACATAGTCGTTCCAGTTTCTTTTGTAACAGATTTCCAGGGAAGTCCCCGTGATGTCGTCGTGAAACTGGTGGGCGATGACGCGCTTCCAGGCGGTGTCCAGCACCTCTTCGGGGTAATCGCGGCGGCAAACGGCCGAAGCGAACACGCTCGCGCGTTCCGCGGCGTCCGCGAGCATTTCACAGCGGCGGTTGAGGCGCTTGCCCGCCGCCCGCGAGGTGTAGCAGCCGACGCCGTGGTTGGTCATCACCAGTTCGTTCTTCCACACCGGCAGGCGTTTTTTTTGCTCCGGCGTCAGCAGGGAGTCCATATCCCGGAACACCCGGTCGGAGGAAGAAAAGATAACCTCCGTTTTTGAAGCGCCGTTCAGGGCGGCTTCCCGGAGTACCGCGTTCACCGAGGCCTCCCGCGGGGCGCCGCCCCTGTCGCCGATTCCGTGGAACACAAAGGTAAACGGCAGGCCGTATTTCCGGGTGTTCGACCGCAGTTTTCGGGCGACCGAGCCTTTGCGGCGAACGGTTTTCAAACTGCGGTTGTAGTCGCCGGCGTCGAGCGAGGCGAAAATCCGCCCGCCGTCCGGCCCTTCCCATACGCCCAAATCAAAAGGCACGCCGTAAGCGGAGCTCCATACGAGTTTCTGCGTCGTGAAGCCTTTCAGGTTCGCGTGCGCCGCGACGGAAGGCAGGGCCCAGCCGAAGCCGAAACAATCCGGCAAAAAAATGTCCTCGCTGCGTTTGCCGAACGCTTCGCGGAAATACCGCGTGCCGTACAGGATGTTGCGGATAAGCGCCTCGGGCGACGGGATGTTCACATCGCCGTTTTCGTACGCGCTGCCCGACACATGCCAGCGGCCTTTCTTTATGTACTCTTTGAGTTTTTCAAAGAGCGCCGGAAAGTATTCCTCCGTCAGTTCATAGCGGTACGCGCCCTCAAAACTGAAAACATAGTCCGGATATTTTTCAAACAGCGTGAAATTTTCTGTCAGGGTTTTGGGCAGGTACTCGCGCAGAGTTGTTTCCAAATCCCAGCTCCACGAAGTGTCCAGGTGCGTTGTCGCAACGGCGTAGATGCGGGGTTTTTGATTGTAAGGCATAAGCATCCTCTCCGCTTTTGGTTAAAGAAACGGGGCAGTTTCTCTGCCCCGTTCATGTCGCGTTATATCAAGCAAATACTTTCCGGTTATTCCCCGGCTTTCAGAGAACTCAGCGGTATGATCGATTTTTCGATGTCATCGGCTTTAAACTCAAACGTGACGGTGTCGCCTTTGTTCAGGATGACCGCCGCTTCCGCTTTTGACGCCGCGATCGAATAATAAACCTCTTTGCCCGCGAGTTTGAAATAATAGACGCTTTCGCCGGCTTTTACCGCCGTGCGGATGTCCTCGATGACGGCCGTCACGGTTTTCGTCTTGTCCTCCGTCCCGCCGTTGCCGTTGTTGTTCTCGTCAATATCTTCCACGTCGATGTCCACTTTTATGCCGACATTTTTCATTGCCTGCAAGTATTGCGTCAGGCAATCCTCCAGGCTGTCGCCGACAACAAAGATTTTGTTGAACTGCTCGACGTTGACCATGGCGAAATTCTGGTTGACCTGGTTGTTGTCTTTGAGCGCCATGAAGTACGTCGGCTGGTTGCTGACATTGATCAGCAGCGGGAAAGAGGCGGTGTAGGCCTTGTCTTTAACCTTGCCCTCGGCGGCCGACATGGCGGAGTTTTCCGTCGTTCCTTCCACGGAATAGAATATCGCGTTTTTGGTCCTTTGATTAATCAGAATGAAGCCGATGATCGATTCGTCGCTGGTGATGGAAGTAACGCCCGTGTAAAGATACACATCGTCGTCTTTGGCTACATAGTTGTATCCGTCCGTGGTGATCTGGACTTCTTTTTGGCCGAGAACCGAGTTCCAGAAACCGCCCCTGTATTTACCGAAGTAGTCATATTGCTCGACTAAAAGCGTCGAGGAATAAATGCGGTCCAACCATTTCAAATCCGGCTTTTCTTTCAATTCCTTAATTGTATGATAGGCGGTCGAGCCGTCAAACGGGTCGACAAGAACCGCCCCGACAACATCCGTGCCGCCGAAAAGCCCTATGGTTTTATCGAGCCTGGCGCATATCCAATACGGCTTGCCGTTTTCATCAATTTCGAAGGTGGGTTCGGCAAAGATAAAACCGGGGTATTGAAAACGCAGATGACGCTTCAAAAGGCGGCCGAAATGCTCGGAGGGGGAGTACATCATCCCTTTGGTTTCTTTAAATTCCGTTGTTTGGTTTGCCATGTCGATGATGATATAGCCGGGCAGGCCTTCCGAGCGGTTTGTGAGCCATTTGATGATGCTGGCGTACTGTAGAGTAGAGACGCGAACAGGTTTCCCCTGATAGTTGATTTGCGTATACAACGGGTACACGGTAAACTGAGAAACCTTGCCCAAATCTTTCAGCGTGCCCAATTCTTTGTTCGCGAGGTTGGCCGCGGCGGATTCGTCAAGCCGCGGAATGCTGGCGTAGGATTCGGCATCCTGCTTTTCGATTTCTTCTGTGAACTTGCCCGGTTTTGGGTCCATAAGCCGGCTGTAACCCTTCGCCCGGAAAACAACCGATGATACGACCAAACCGGCGAGAACGACCAGAACCAAAACCCCGATGGCGACGCCGGGAACCACCGACTGCTTTTTCAGGTACGGGATATACTCGGGTTTGGCAAACGCCTTCGTCGTGACAGCGGAAAGGGCGATAAACGTCGCGAAAACCAGGCCGATGAAAAAGTAAAACTCCATGGCCTTCGGGTTCATCGGCGGCAGCATGACATAGTATATAACGGCGGATATCAGCAGCGTGCCGACAATGCTGATAATCAACTTAAACGCCGCTCTTTCGGGCGGGATGACAATCTCTTTTTTCTTGTTGCCGCCTTTGCCCGTAAAATCCACTTTGATGGGGTCCATCGTTACAACTCCTTAACAGTACAAGAATTACGGCCAAAAACCGTGAAACCAAGTATACCTTATTATGAAATCAATTTCAAGAACTTTATTTTGGATGAAACAGCCCGGCGGTTGACCTTAAAACGGGTTCCGTGATATAGTATGGAAAGAATTTTCGAAAAAAACAGCCGGCTAACCGGCTGACGGGAGAGATGGATATGCTGGTATTTTCCGCCTGTATCGAAATGATGTTCCGCTCCCTGCCCTTTGAGGAACGCTTTGAGGCCGTCAAAAACGCCGGGCTCGGCTGCGCGGAGTTCTGGGGCTGGAGTTCGCGTTCCCTCGGGGACCTCCGCGATGCGTCGCGGAAAAGCGGCGTGAGAATCACAAGCATGTGCGTCGGTTCGAAAGACCCGGGGCTCGCGGCGGAATACGGCAAACGGGCGTTGTTAAGCGAAGACAGCGGCGAGGTGCTCTTCAAAGTCGTTGAGGAATCCATCGAAGCGGCGAAATTCCTCGGCGTTCCCGCGCTGATCATTACCACCGGGCAGGAGCGGACGGACATTTCCCATGCCGAACAGCACGACTGCGTGGTCAACGCCTTAAAACAGGCGGCGCCGCTGTTTGAGCGTTCCGGCATCACGGCGGTGCTCGAGCCGCTCAACATCCTTTGTGACCACAAGGGCTACTTCCTGTCCTCCGGCTACGAGGCGTTCGATATTATACGCGAGGTCGGCAGCCCCAAAGTTAAACTGCTGTATGACATCTACCACCAGCAGATTACGGAAGGCAACCTCATCCCCAACATCCGAAGCAACATCGGCCTCATCGGGCATTTCCACGTGGCCGACAACCCCGGCCGCCACGAGCCGGGCACCGGGGAAATCAACTACAAAAATGTGTTCAAAGCCATCGACGAACTCGGCTATGAAGGGGCCGTCGGCCTTGAATACAGCCCGACCGGCGACGACGCGCAGGCGCTGAAAACCACGCTCGCGCTGGCCCGGGGTTAACGCCTGAACGAGGGACACAACAAGTGAACGGACAAATCGAAAAAATGAGGGAGTTTATCCTTCAAAGAAAGCCGGCGGCGCTCCGGGGCGCCGAACGGCAGGCCGCCGTTTGGAGAGGCGAAACCCCCGACAGCCAGCCCCTTCTGCTTTCGTGCCCGCCGGACAGCGGCTTCGGGGATGTTCCCGATTACAACACAAAGCAAACGCATTTTGACACGGAAAAAATGCTGGTTTCCGGGTTTAAAAGCATGCTTTCCGCCGCCAACGGAAACCGGGACGCCGTGCCCTCCCTGCGCGCGAACATGGGCTGCGGCATTTTTCCGACGATGTTCGGATTAAAACAGATGCTGTTTGACGACAAGATGCCGTGGCTTCGGGAACACCTTGACAAGAAAACCGTCGCGCGAATGGGTCCGGAGGACCTTAAGCCCGGGGACGAGTTTAAAGCCGCGATCGAGCATATGGCAAAGATGAAGGAACTCGTCGAGGACACCGGCGCGTTCGTTTTTCCGCTTGACCTGCAAAGCCCTTTCGGCACCGCGCACCTGGTTTACGGCGACGCGCTGTTTTACGAATTGTACGACGACCCGCCTTTCGTCCGGCATCTGCTGGATTTGTGCTGCGAATGCCTTATTTTCGGCATGACCGAATGCATGAAAGTCATGAACGGCTCGGATCATACGATAGCGCACTACAACAACCTGGTTATCCCGCGGGAAAAGGGCGGCCTGAAAGTCAGTGAGGACACAGCCACGCTCGTCGGCCAAGACGCGCTCGACGAATTTGTTTTGCCGTACCTGCGCAGGCTCCTTGAGCGCTTCGGCGGCGGCTATGTGCACTATTGCGGCAAAAACGACCGCCTGTTTAACGCTGTGCTCAACGAACCGCTTGTTCACGGCCTGAACTTCGGCAACGCCGACATGCACGATATGGACGATGTTTTAAAGAAACTCGCGCACGCCGGCAAAGTCTATTACGGCGGCGTCCCCTCGCGGCCGGACGAAACCCGCGCCGACTTTTTCCGCCGCGTGTTAACCGCTTCCAAAAAAGACGGTTTGTTTTGGCTGCTGCTGTGTGTCAACGCCGAAGACGAACACGGCCGCGATGACATCATCGCGGCCTGGGAGAGTGTGCTGAAAGAATTTCAACCGGCCTGACGGTTATCACGCAACCGCTCAAGCGCGAAAGGTGACGAACTTGGACCGGGCTTTCACCCCGAAAAAGTGCGTGATGTTCCTGTCCTCGGGGATGTCCTCGCCGTGCTTGCCCGCGCCGTTTTCGTTGTTGTGGACCCCGTGGTCGGTGCAGAAGCCGAGCAAGGTGTTGTGCTTTTTATAACTCGCGTCAACCGCCTCGGCGATTTTGCGGAAAATGTCAATCTGGCTTCGCATGGCGTTCAGGGCGATTTCGCTTTCGGTGCCCGTCAGGTGCATGAGGCTGTCATAATCCTGCGTATAGACGCTTAAAAAATCGTATGTGTCTTTTTCAATGAGTTCGACAGCCTTTTCGCAGACAGCCTCGTCGCAGTCCATAATAAAATAGTCCATGTCTTTTTCGAGGAATATCTTTGACATGCTGCAGCCCCTGACCGAGACAATCGCGGTTTTTTTGCCCGCCCGAATCAGCGCGTCAAACAATGAGTCGGTTGTGACGACCGGCTTTTCGTATTTCCGGATGCCGTGGACGGCCGGCTTCGTTCCCGTATACATCGACGCGAAGCAGACCGGCGTCACCGGCGGAAACACAGTTTGGAACTCGACCGCCGTTTGCGCGTGCCGCAGCACCGGCGCGAACTCGCCGGCATATTTTTGAAACAGCCATCGGGCGATGGCGTCGGGGTTGTAAATCACGACCCTATCGATGCCGTCCGGGCCGGCCTTTTCTTTGAGCGTTTCGGCGAGCCCGTCGATTTTCTCCTCCGCCAGGCGCGGCGGTTCGACGCCCGCCGCGGCAGCCAAAGTCGCCGCGAGGCGCGTTAACGGCAGAGTGTTGCTGTATTCCATATGTTGCCCTCCCGCGGAACGCACGCTATTGGGAGCCGGGTTGAGCGGCACCGGGGCGGCGTGGAAACCGCCCCCTACAAATGCCGTTTAATCCGCGTTTGTTCCTACCGTGATAATATGTCGCGGGCGACGACGACGCCCGTGACCGAGGCCTGCATGAGCCCCCGGGTAATGCCCGCGCCGTCGCCGATGGCGTAGAAATTCTTGACCTTGGTTTCAAAGTTTTTACCGACGTCGTGCTTCGAGGAATAGAATTTGACCTCGACGCCGTACAGCAGCGTGTTTTTGGAGTAAAGCCCCGGCATGATTTTATCGAAAGCCCGAAGCGACTCGATGATGCTTGTCAGATGCCGGTGCGGCAGCACAAAGGAAAGGTCGCCGGGCACAGCGGTCGTCAGCGTCGCCCTTGTGGTGGACTTCCTCAGCCGCGAGGCGTCCGTGCGCCGGCCCATGAGCAGATCGCCCAGGCGCTGTACCATGATGCCGCCGCCCGTGAGCATGTTGCCGAGCTGCGCGATATAACGGCCGTATTCAATCGGCTGGTTGAACGGCTCGGTGAATTTCGTCGAGACGAGCATGGCGAAATTCGTGTTCTCCGTGCGGTAACTTTCGTCGGCGTAACTGTGGCCGTTGACGACGGCGATGCTGTTTTGAAACGTGTTGTTGAACCCCGCGTTGTAGTGCTCCTCGCTGACGATGCCGCCGGGGTTCATGCAAAAGGTGCGGACCTTGTTTTCAAAGGTATCGGAGTAATAGACCATTTTGGCTTCGTAAAGATGCTTCGTGATTTCGTCGGTGACGGAGTTCGGCACCTCGACGCGAACACCGATGTCGACCTCGTTGTTGTGAACGCCGATGCCGTTCTCGCGCGCGATGGCGTTGAGCCAGTCCGCGCCGCCGCGGCCGGGGGCCGCGACGACGAACCGCGCCTCCGCTTCCTTCACGGTGCCGTCTTTCATCGTCAGTTTCACGCCGACGGCTTTCCCGTTTTTTATCACCGGGTCGGCGTGCGTGCGTTCCATAAACGAAAAGCCGTCAACGGTGTTGAGGTAGTCGTACATCGCCTTGAGGACATCGTAGGCGTTTTCCGTCCCGAGGTGCCGGACCGGGCAGCGGATGAGCTCAATGTTATACCGCGAGCATTGGTAGGCGATTTCGTCGACCTTTTTGTCGTTGAGGCCGTGGATTTCTTTCGGCGCGCCGTAGTCGAGGTATATGCCGTCGGCGTAGTTGATAAGCGAACGGACATCCTCAACGGGGAGATAGCTCGTCAGGTTGCCGCCGACTTCCTCGCTAAGGGACAGCTTGCCGTCGGAGAACGCGCCCGCGCCGGCCCACCCGCTCATAATGTTGCAGGGGTTGCAGCGAACGCAGGTGCCTTTTTTGCGCGCGGGGCAGCTCCTTCTCTCAATGGAAATACCCTCGTCGGCGATGAGCACCTTCAAGCCCGCGCCCGCCTTTTTATACAGCTCGAGGGCGGTGAAAATCCCCGCCGGCCCCGCGCCTATGATGACCACGTCGTACTTGTCCAAAACACGCACTCCTTCACAAATCCATACCGTAGTATTATAGCATTTCGGCAACCGAACATCAAGACCGCGAAACCGCGTTTCGAAGCCGTCCGCTTGCGCGGGCGGCTTCGTTGTGATAATATAACGGCATAAACGAAAAAGGAGCCGCCGTTATGCCGAAACGCAAGGACTATATCTCCTGGGACGAATACTTTATGGGCATCGCCCTTCTTTCCGCCTGCCGCAGCAAAGACCCGGGGACGCAGGTCGGCGCCTGCATTGTCAATGCCGCGAACAAAATCATGTCCGTCGGCTACAACGGCATGCCGCGCGGCTGCGACGACGACGCGTTCCCTTGGGAACGCGCGGGTGACGGCGAACTCGACACCAAATACCCCTATGTCTGCCACGCCGAACTCAACGCGATATTAAACAATGCCGGCGGCAGCCTCACGGGGTGCAAGATTTATGTCGCCTTGTTCCCCTGCAACGAATGCGCGAAGGCGATCATCCAGTGCGGCATCGGGGAAGTGCTGTACCTCGCCGACAAATACGCGGAGACCCCCGCCGTGAAGGCGTCGAAACGGATGTTTGACGCGGCGGGAGTGTCTTATAAGCAGATTAAGCCGGAACACGACGAGATTACGGTTGATTTCCGGGTGGAGAACGTTTAAAGAATCACCCGGTAGATTGACATCTGCCACCCTCTTTGAAAAAGAGGGCTTAAAACACATCCGCCATTCTCACAACGCAATACGACAGCCCCGTACCGTCGTCGCGGGCCGGCCGCATATGCAGCAATGTGCCGCCGCCCGGCCAGGAAAAGCAGGGACTGTTTTGTGAGAAGAGCAGGGGCTCGAAATATTTCATAGACGCGCCGGTTTTTAAATCGGCGAACACCATGGTTTGAAAGCCCTGCGCGTCGGCCGCCGAGGCGATGACCGCGAACCTTCCGTCCGGGCTGACGATCAGAAACGAAGGGTTCGCGATTTGTGTTTTGACAGCCGTGTCGCCGCCGTCGGGCAGCCTCGACAGGACGAGGCTTTTTTTGTTAAGCAAATAGTCGTCAAATTGTAAATAGTCGGCGAAATAATCGCCCTTCCATTCCCTGACGGCGTTTTCTTTGCCGCCGGCGCCGACAACGGCTTGAAAGCCGCCGGCTGCCGGGCGCAGAAAGGCGGTCCCCGCGGCTGTCCCGCGCGCCCAAAGGCCGAGAATTCCCTTGAAAACGGGGGCAGGCTTCCCGCGGGTCAGCGGCAGGATGTCGCTGACCGTTCCCTTCGCGCCGAGGTTGTAATACCTTGAGGAGAGATAATACGGCTTATCGCCCAGGCCGGCCAAAAACGCGTCGGTAAGCAACACCCAGTCGGAGCGGAACGCCCCTTTTTCATCGATTGTGCGTGAGTTGTCGCTGACGAGTTTTTCGATTTTTTCCGTTTCGGGCGAATAGAAGAAGGCTTCGGTGTAAACCTTGCGGTTGCTGAAACGGTCCTTCTTGTTGAAGTCAGCCAGCAGCAGCCGTTTGCCCCGGCCGTACCCCGCCGGCAGGCCGGTGATTTTGAAAAACGCGTAGTCATATATTTTAACCGGGACGGTCCCGTCGTTCGTAAAAAGGCCGAACCCCGCGGACTCGCCGTCTTTTTTGACGGAATACATCGTGACGGGTATTTTCTGCCTACTGCACTCGACCTTCAAACCGGCTGTTGTTGTTTCACCCGCGTAAACTTTCAGCCCGGCGGCGCCGAGTTCATAAAACTTCACGGCGCCGTTTGAATCCGCGGTAAAATACACGCCGTTCAGGCCCGTTTCCAACAGCGGCAGCGGCAGTTCCCCGCTCAACGAAACCGCTTTCGAATATGAGCTGCCGGCCAAGGTGAAGCGCGTCGGCTCCGCCGGTTGCGCCGGGTTCGCGTCCCGGGCGGATTGCAGAGCCATAAAAACTGAAACCCCGGCCAATACCAAAAGGACGGGTATCAGAATTCTATAGATTTTCATGCTTTACCCACCGTCTTCGATAACCAATTCGACCGGGCAATGGTCCGAGCCCGTAATCGAGGAGTGTATGGACGCCGATTTCATGTTGCCGGCGATTCTGTCGGACACCAGAAAATAATCGATGCGCCACCCCGCGTTGTTCGCCCTCGCGTTGAAGCGGTAACTCCACCAGGTGTAAGCGCCTTCGAGTTCCGGGTAAAAATAACGGAACGAATCCGTAAACCCGGCGGCTAACAACTCGCGGAACTTCCCGCGCTCCTCGTCGGAAAAACCGGGGTTCCCGCGGTTGGATTTCGGGTTTTTCAGGTCGATTTCGTTGTGGGCGACATTGAGGTCGCCGCAAAAAATCACCGGTTTCTTTTTATCAAGCCCCGACACATACCCGCGGAACGCGTCTTCCCAGGCTAAGCGATAGTCAATGCGCGCCAAACCCTCCTGCGCGTTCGGGGTATAAACGGTAGACAAATAGAAGGCCGGGAATTCCAGCGTCACCGCCCGGCCTTCCGTATCAAACTCCGGTATGCCGATGCCGTAACGGACATCGAGCGGCTCGGCTTTTGTGAAGACGGCGGTGCCCGAATAGCCCTTGCGCCTTGCGTAGCTCCAATACTGCGCGTACCCGGGCAGGTCAAGGTCGAGCTGCCCTTCCTGCAGCTTCGTCTCCTGAAGGCAGAATATGTCCGCGCCGAGCGTGTCGAACACATCCAAAAACCCTTTGCCGACACAGGCGCGGATACCGTTGACATTCCACGACACAAGTTTTAATTCGGACATTGTTCCTGCCTCCTTGGTATGACGAATCGCAACGCAAACGGAATTATAGCATAATCCTGCCATTTTTGCCATCTTTTATTATTGACAAACGTTGAGGCGTTCTGTAAAATATTGTTTGCGTATTTTATTATAAGGAAAGAGGCGTTTATCCGATGAAAAAGCATTTGTCGAAGATTCTGGCGCTGCTGCTGGCTCTTACCGTTGTTTTTTCCCTGGCGGCCTGCGGTAAAAAAACCGACGACGAGACAACCACCACCGCTCCCGCGGGCCAGGTTGACAACACCACCGAGGCCCCGACCGGCGCCGAAGGCGAATCCACTACCGTCGACGGAACAACCGGCGACGCGCTCACCGACCCGAGCGCAACCGAAGAAAGCACAACCGCGGATTCCTCACAGCCCGGCGTAAGCACCACGGCGGCCCCGGTGAACAAAAAGCCTTCAACAAAAGCGGAAATTCTCGCCGCGTATACGGCTGTGATGAACAAGGCGAAGACGGACGCTCCGGCTTATAAAAAGAAGGAGTATCAAGCGATTCCTAAGGACAAAAGGGATATTCAAAAAGGCAAAACCCTTATTAGTGTCATGCTCAACCTGGCCGGCTTTTTTATGAAAGAGGAAGATAAGGCAGAGGTGGAAACCCAGAATAAGGGCAGCGACATGAAATGGTTTCCCGTTTATAAAGCCTTTCCCGACAAGGTCAAATCGCCGGGCTGCTTGCTGACAAACACCGGCGCGATTAAGTCCGCGAAGTGTGACGCGCTGGCAAACGGCAATTATAAAATAACCATCGTTTTGAATGACGAGATGAATCCCGAACCGTACAAGGAAGGCCAATTGAAAGCGACCAGCAACCACGGCAATATGTTCAGCCCTCTCGCCCGCTCCGAAATTGAGGACACTTTAAAGAATGACAGCAAAGTCAACTGGGCGGTTAAGGATCCGAACTTTGATCTCAAGTATTACGACTGCACCGCCGAACTTACTTATGACCCAGAAACAAACCAGATTATTACACTCAATCAATACGTGAATGTGAAAATCAATATAAAAGAACCGACGAAGGTAACCGGAATGAGCGTCGTGGGTTCCGCTGTTCTCGTCAATACCCTGAAAATCAAGGATGTCAAATATTAAGACCAATACAAACCATCACTATCGGAAGAGGGGGAGCGCCGCGGCGCTCCCCCTCTTTTTCGTTTACGGCTCCGCCGGGCTTTTTGCTGTTTGACAGGAAACAGAGAATATGGTAAAATTTCCATAAATTACTAATTCATACGGTGGGAAAGGACCGGTATCGTCTATGGATAAAATCACGCGTTTTTTCGGGATTGTCAAAGGCTGGCTCACCATTTTCATCGTTCTTATCGCGGTGCTCAACGGCTCCGTTCCGCGAATTCCTCTCGACACGGCCCTGCCCGGGTTTACCGAATGGGCTATGGAGACTTTCGCGACGGACTACACAAAAGGAGAGCTGCCCTATGAACGCCCCACGCCCGAGGAAGTGGACGCGAATTTCAAGAGGCTGCTTGAGGCGGGCGCCAACGGTGAGCTCGGTGATTCGCAAAACGAGATTTGGCGCGAGTTTTCTAAATCGCTTCTCATTCGTCTTTGCGACTCCGACGCGTACAACATCAATTTTGATTATGACCCGATCAGCGGCCTGATTTATGACGACGACTCGGAAGGGCTGGTCAAAATCGGCTTTGATTATGACGCGAACCAAGGCATCTTCTTCTCCGCCCAAAACCCGTGGATGAGGCAGATGGGCTATTGTTACGCGTACGACCTCATCGCGCCGCTCGCGGGCACGCCGCTGATTACGCACCGCTTTGAGTTTGACTACGCGGGCAAAGAATACCGGATTCAGCTTTGGAAAGGCGTTTACGGCTGGATTTCTTACGGCGCCGAAATGGGTATCTACGTGCGGGAGAAACGGGAAAACAACCTGTCGTCCTATTACAGCGCGGTGCCCGACGCGGAGAGGATCGAGATGGAAATGTCCATCTACAAAGACGGCGAGTACAAATTCACCCGCCCGCGCCAAAACACCTGGTGGATAACCGGGTTTGTTGTCAATGACGAGGCGCAACCCGATGACGTAAGCGTCGAAGGCCTGATGGTTATGCGCGACGAAGAGATGCTCAGCGCATTCACCGCCGCGATGGACCACGATGGATTCACGGGTTACCGGGTGGACGGGCTGAGCGTATACCTGACCTATTAAGCGAGGGCGAAAGCCCGGCCGCGCGGCGGCCGTCTCCGCGGTTTTTTATGAATAAAAACAAGAACAGCAAAAACAGGGGAGCGCCGCGGCGCTCCCCTGTTTCGTTTCAACGGCCGTCAATTAACGGTTAATCAAGCGCCACCGTGAATTCATACGCCGGATACCACTTCGATGTCGCGTAGTTGCGCGCGCGGAAGACCGCCTCGTCTTCATACACTTCCATCTGGAACCCGAGCCCGCCCCAGGGCACGCCGAACCGGTTGACCAGCAGATAGGTCGGCAGATTGACATAGGTCACGCCGTTGATCGTTTCCACACAGGAGAAGCCGAACACCGATTCGGTGAATTCGCCGTTGATACCGATGTGCATATGGCCGCTGAGGAAAAACACGTTCCGGTATTTTTCAAGGATCGGCCGGATTTTTTGGCTGTTTTCAATCCCGATGGACCCGTCCTCCCAAACCTCCGCCTGGCCGTTTGTTCCTTCCAGCGGCCAGTGGCAGGCGACGAACGCCGGCTTGCCCCCCGCCGTGCCCCGGGCCAGTTCGCTGTCCAAAAACGCGAGTTGGTCGTCAAAGAGCTCGGGTTCGTCCCAACTGTCGTCGCTCTGGTCGCTCAGAACGATAAATGTATAGCCGTTCACATCCAGGCTGTAATAGATTTGTTCGGTGTTCAAGCCGGTTACCTCGTTATAAAACCGGGTAAGCCGCTGCCTGGCTTCCTCCTGCGTGGCGTCTTCCACATGGCCGATATCGTGGTTGCCCGGCGCGATGACCAGGTGTTCCGCCCGGCAATGTTTTTGAAAGAGGGAATAAAACGCTTCGACGGATTTCCCGTCGCCGTAATTGGTCATGTCCCCCGTCACAACGACGGCGTCGACCGGCGCGGAAGAGCACGCCATATCGGTGAGCCCCCGGGCAAGCATATAGCGGCCCAAAGGCAGGCGGGCGTCGATGTGCGTGTCGGATACAAGGGCGGCGTTGAGCAGCACGCCGTCCGCTTTCGGCTTGTAACCGGGGTTCGGTTGAACGAGCAGAAACAGAGAGGATAACAATAAAACGAGCTTTTGAATGATTTTCATCTTTCCATCGCCTTTCCGTCTGTAATCATCAGCTGAATTATACCATGTTTCCCCGCCGGTGCAAACCCGAATTATTGAAATAACAGCCGGCTTTATGTATAATCAAAGCCCCTTCTTCTTCTCCTCGTCTATTATCCTAAAACCAACCGCATCATGACGGTGACCATGTCACTTACACCACGCTTGACATCGGCGGCAAAGTTTTCGGGAAGTACTATTCCGCGAAGACAGAACCGGAAATGGTTTACAGCGCGTTCGGGTTTCAATACTGAGGCCTATGCCGGTCAGCGGGGGCGCCAAAGACGCTCCCGTTTTTGCTTTTGGCAATCTTGCAAAACGCAAAAAGCCATGTATAATGGAAGTAATTTGAAACCTGTTCGCATAAACGGCTGACACCGGCCAAAACATAAAGGAGCGATGACGATGAGCGACCGAACTCTCGCGCTGACCTACGACATCGGCACCACCGGCGTGAAAACCTGCCTTTTTGAAATCGGCGACACGGTAAAACTGCTTCACTCCGCGATGGAAGGGTACGGTCTGTATGTGTACCCCGACGGCGGGGCCGAACAGAACCCGGCGGAGTGGTGGGGCGCGATTTGCCGGACGACGAAAACACTCATCGCCGATTCCGGCATCGACCCGGGCGGCATAGCGGGCATCTCGTTCTGCTCGCAGGCGCAGGGCCTCGTCTTGGCGGATAAAAACGGCGAACCCGTCCGCAACGCGATGAGTTACATGGACCAGCGCGCGCGGGAGGAACTCGCCGAAGGCCTCGGCAAAGGGCTGAAAATTTCGGGCATCAACGCGTTGAAACTGCTGAAATCGCTGCGCCTGACGGGGGCAGTGGCGGCGAGCGTGAAGGACCCGGTGTGGAAATACAAATGGGTGGAAAAGCATGAGCCCGACAATTTTAAAAGGGTCTGCAAATGGCTCGATGTCAAGGAGTATGTCATCCGGAAAATGACCGGTGAGTTCGTCATGACGACGGACTCGGCGTTCGCGACCCTTTTGTACGATATCCGCAAAGGGCACGAGGGCTGGAGCGAAGACATCTGCCGCATGCTCGGCGTCAACACGGACCATCTCGCGCCCATCATCAAATCGTCCGACAAGGCGGGCAGCCTGGCAAAAGAGGCGGCCGCTCAGCTCGGGCTTCGCGAGGGCACGGCGGTTTTCGGCGGCGGCAGCGACGCCTCGCTCATCGGCGTCGGCGCGGGCGCTGTCGAGCCGGGCGACACGCACATCTATTCCGGCACCTCGGGCTGGGTTTCGACGGTCGTCGAGAAAAGCATCGTCGACATCACCGCGATGATCGCGGCCATCGTCGGCGCGCAGGAGGGGCTTTACAATTATTTCGCGGAACTCGAGACGGCCGGCAAATGCCTCGAATGGGTCAAGGACCACCTCGCCCTTGACGAAATCGGCGTTTTCCTTCAAAAAACCCATGTGGCCGAATCGACGGAAGCGGTTTACACCAACCTTTACGAATACCTGACCACGGTGGTCAGCCAAATCCCGGCCGGCAGCGGCGGCGTCATTTTCACGCCCTGGCTCCACGGCAACCGCTGCCCGTTCGAGGACCCGAACGCCAGGGGCATGTTCTTTAACATCAGCCTGGAAACGGGCAAGACGGAGCTCATTCGCTCGGTGCTCGAGGGCGTGTGCATGCACATGCGCTGGTTTTTGGAAACGCAGGATAAAAAGGTCAAAACCTCCCGAACCGTCCGTTATGTCGGCGGCGGAGCGCTTTCGGATGTGACATGCCAGATCCTCGCCGACTGCACGGGCCGGACGGTCGAGACGGTCGACAGCCCCCAGAACGCCGGCGCGGTCGGCGCGGCGGTGCTTGTCGCGGCGGGCCTCGGCCTGATTCCGGATATTCTTACCGCAAAGAAACTCATTCCCGCCAAAAAAACCTTCGCGCCCAACCCCGCGAACAAGGCCGCCTATGACAAAAACTACGCGGTTTACACGGGGCTTTACAAGGCGAACAAAAAGGCGTTCGCCGCCCTCAACGGCTGAACGGAGGGCTTCGGCGCGCGGAGTCCGTAACAATTGACTTTTTTTACCTTCGGTGTTATACTGAATCGATATTGCCCAAGGAGGTCCGTATGGCTAAAAAACTCATCGCCGCGGCGCTGATACCGGCCATCATTCTGGCCTTTTTCGCCGCTTGCAAAAAAACATTCAAATACGGCCTGGTCATTACCGACAACGAGGGAAAAACCCGCGTCGTCGCGACGGATGATTCGGGCAAAGCCGTTATGGACGAAGCGGGAAACCTGATTGTCATAGAAACCGAGAAAAACGGAAAGCCCGCGACGGACAAGGACGGCAAGCAGGAGACGAACAAGGTCGCCCACCCCGATTATTATGTCAACGACGAAGTCATAGAGGGCAGCAAATTCGTGGTGCCGATTCCCGAAGGCTGGGAGCAGAGCGGGAAAACGGTCATTCGCCTGACGCATAAAGCCACCGGCGCGGAAATTGATTTTATGGTCAAGGAAGGGAAATCGCGGACCACCGTCGAGGCGGAAACCGAAATGCTTATCAACACCATCCTTGAGAACGACGATAAAGCCACGGTTTCCACCGCCAACGCGAAAATAGCGGGGGCGGAGGCTTTGAAATACACGCTGTTTTCTCCCAAGGCCGGCGACGGCGCGGGGGGGGACATTGTGATTTATGTGTTTGAGAAAAACAGCGTCGTTTACCTGTTCCAGGGAGTTGTGAAAGCGCAGTACCGCAAACAAATCGACTTTGAGGCGGTTATGAACACGGTTAAATTCAGATAAGCTCTTGAAAGGAGTTATGGTATGTTGTTCTCTCAGGATATCGGCATCGATTTGGGCACCGCGAACACTCTTGTCTTTGTCAAGGGGAAGGGTATCGTCATCCGCGAGCCCTCCGTCGTCGCGGTTGACCAGCGCAGCAACCCGCCGCGCGTCGTGGCCGTCGGCATCGAAGCCAAAGAAATGATCGGAAGGACGCCGGGCTCGATTACGGCCGTGCGCCCTTTGAAGGACGGGGTCATCGCTGATTTTGAAATCACCTCGGACATGCTGAAGGCGTTTATACGCCGCGCGAACAACAACGCGTTTTTCAGCAGGTCGAGGGTCATGATATGCATTCCGTCGGGCGTCACCGAAGTCGAGCGCCGCGCGGTTTACGACGCAGCTAAGAGCGCGGGCGCCAAATATGTCAGCCTCATTGAGGAACCCATGGCGGCCGCCATCGGCGCCGGGCTTCCCGTCAGCGAAGCGATGGGAAGCATGGTCGTCGACATCGGCGGCGGCACCTCCGAGGTCGCCGTGATATCGCTCGGCGATGTCGTGACATCGCGCTCGGTTCGCTTCGCCGGCGACAATTTCGACGAATCCATCATCGCCTATATCAAGAAAAAGTACAATCTGTTAATCGGCGAGCGCACCGCGGAGGACATCAAAATCAAAATCGGCTCCGCTTACCCTTATGACGGCGAAGGCGCGATGAATATTAAGGGCCGCAACCTTATGGACGGGCTGCCCAAAAACATTGAAATCAGCTCGGAGGAAATCCGCGAGGCTCTCGCGGACCCGGTCAACCAGATTCTCGACGCCGTCCGCGCGACGCTTGAAAAAACACCGCCCGAACTTGCCGCTGACATTATCGATAAAGGCATTATGCTCACCGGCGGTGGCGCGCTGCTCAGAGGGCTCGACAAACTCATCGCGGGCGAGACAAAAATTCCGGTTCTCGTCGCCGAGAGCCCGCTCGACTGCGTCGTTGACGGCACGGGCATCTGCCTCGAAAGCGACACGCTCAACCGGCTCGGCACAAAGACATACAATTAAAAAGCCGCTTTTCATGAATTGGGGAGAAACCGATGCGCCGTTTTTTTAAAAGCACGGGCTTTAAAATATTCGCCGCAGTCACGGCGGCTTTGCTGGCAGGCACGATAATCGCCGCGTTTTCACGCAACAACGCCTCGCCGGCGACATCCGCCGTAAGCACGGTTTTCGGTTTTACGCAACGAATTTCCTCCTTTATCGCCGATAAACTTTCCGCTTTTTCGATCAACTTTAAGTCCTCGGCAAGTTTGGCGAAAGAAAACGAGAAACTGGAAAAAGAAATCGAGGATCTCCGAAGCCGGCTCGTCGGCTACGAGCAAGCCAAGCAGGAACTTGCGTTGTACGAGGAGTTCCTCGAGTTAAAAGAGGTCAATCCGGAATACGAATTTGTCTTCGCCGCGGTCATCGGCCGCGATGCCGCGGACAAATTTTATTCATTCACGCTCAACAGAGGGTCTTTGCACGGTGTCAGCGTCAATGACCCGGTGATATACGGCAAGTATCTTGTCGGCAGAGTGATCTCGGTCCAGCCCGCGCAATGCGCCGTCGGCACGCTGCTGAACCCGGAAGTCCATGTCAGCGCCTATGAGGTGCGCACGAGGGAGGAAGGGTTTGTCTCGACGGCCGCCGCGCTTTCCGCGCAGGGGCTTAACAGCCTTGAAGGGCTCGACAAAAAGACATCCGTCGCGCCGGGCGGCATCGTCTGCACGTCGGGAATCGGCGGGATATATCCGCGCGACCTCATCATCGGCACCGTTATCGGGGTGTCGGACCAACCCGGGGACATATCGGCCTACGCCACCGTAAAAAGCGGCGTCGACATCCGGGAGTTGAAGGATGTCTCCATATTGACGGCGTTCGGCGTGGAAGACGGCGCCGGCAACGCGGGTGATTAGCCGTGCATTTAACAGCCGAAAGCAAAAAGAGTATCCTTCGCCGGGCGGTTTTCGCCGGATTGCTGCTGCTGACCGCTTCACTTCAGAATACGGGCGGCCTGTTCCCCGAAATATTCGGTGTTCGAGCCATGCTGCTGATACCCGCTGTCGTTTGCATCAGTATGTACGAGCGGGAGATCCCCGGGATATTTTACGGGTTGTTCGCCGGCCTTCTGTGGGACGCGTATTCGCCTAATCCGGGCAATATCAACGCGCTTCTGCTGACGGCGGCGGGTTTCGTTTGCGGCGCGCTGATCAATTACAGCATGAGGAACAACATCGTCACCGCGGCGCTGCTGACCGCGGCCGCCGCGCTTGTTCATAACACGGCGGCCTGGCTGTTCGCTTGCGTGATTCCGGGTTTTGCCGGCGCCGGCAGGCTTTATCTTACCTTTTACCTCCCCTCCTGCCTTTACACGCTCGCTGTGATGCCGGCGTTTTATTTTCTCACGCGGCTGATTATCAATAAAAGCCGGGAACAATAGAACAAACCGTCCCGCCGGGCGGTTTAGCCCGGAGGATCGAATCGCTTTCTCTGCCGCCATGCCGGAGGGTCGTCTATGAAAAAGAAAAAACGAAATATGAGAGGTTTTGCCGCGATTTGTCTTATTTTCGCGGCCTTTGGCGCCTTCTCGGCCGTTTTAATCAAAGTGCAGCTTGTCGACGGGGAAGCGTACGCGGCGGCAGGCAACTCTCTGACGCCGAAAACCGTTGTTGTCAAAGCGGCGCGCGGAGAAATCCTTGACCGCAACGGCCTGCCGCTGATTGTCAACCGGCAGGGCAACTCCATTATTTTTGAAAGCGCGTTTTTCCCGACGGCGCGTGAACAGGAGCAGCGCAACACCATTATCGCCGCCCTCATTCGCCTGTTTGAGGAAAGCGGCGCTCAATGGCAGGACAAATTGCCGCTTGTGTTCGACGCCAAAGGCAGCATCGCGTTCGCCCCGGACAGGGAAAGCGATATCGCCGCGATGAAAAGCAAGGATATGCTCAACCTCAACAACTACGCTACGGCGCGGAATTGTTTCGACGCCCTCATTGAACGCTACGGCCTGAAGTCCTATAAGCCGGAAGAAGCGAGAAAAATCGCCTCGGTCTGTTACGAGTTAAAACGCATCGGCTTCAGCGTCAGCAACCCTTACACCTTTGCCGAGGATGTCTCCGTCGAGCTTGTGGCAAAAATCAAGGAAAACAGTTCGTTTTACAAAGGCGTTGAGGTGGAGATCGTCCCTTACCGCGAATACGCCGACGGAACTGTTGCGCCTCACGTTCTCGGCATGACGGGAGCCATCAGCGCCGAAAATTATAAACAACTGAAAGCCAAGGGGTACAAACTCAACGACACGGTCGGCATCAACGGCATCGAAGCCGCCATGGAGGACTATCTGCGCGGAACCAACGGCGAGAAAACCGTTTCCACCGACAGCGAGGGGAACACCACTACAAAAATCACCAAACAGCCCGTGCAGGGCAATACGGTTATTCTGACCATAGACAGCAACCTGCAACGCGTGGCGCAGGCGGCTCTGAAAGAGGTTTTAACCTCGTTCAAAACGCCTGTCGAGCCGGCGGGTTCCGTGGTCGTCCTCAAGGTTGACACGGGCGAGGTGCTTGCCTGCGCGACATACCCTTCCTATGACATTTCAACTTACGGTGAAAACGTTGACAACCTGTCAAAGGCATCCGGCTCCCCGCTGTGGAACCGCGCGCTGATGAGCGCCTATGAATGGGGCTCCACGACAAAACCATCGGTCGCCATCGCGGCGCTTGAGGAGAACGTGCTCGCGCCGGCCGAACGGTTTTACTGCCCCGGTTCCTATATGTATTACGGCAGGCGCTTCAAATGCGAGCAGTACCACGCCAGCCGGAGAGTCAACGTCGTCAACGCCATCAAGGAATCCTGCAATGTGTTTTTCTACGAGATGGGTGACCGTGTCGGCATCACGAAGATGAACGAATACCGTACGCTTTTGGGAATGGGGCAAAAGACCGGCGTGGAAATCAACGAAGCCCCCGGCCGCCTCGACAGCCCCGATTACCGCAAAACCCTCGGCCAGACATGGGTTCCCGGCTTTACGATCCAGTCCGCCATCGGGCAGGCCGGCAATCTGTTCACACCGATTCAAATGGTGAATTACTGCGCCACCGTCGCCAACGGAGGGACACGCTACCAGCCGCATTTCGTCCAATCGATCCGAAGTTATGACTTCTCAAAAACAGTGCTTGACAAAACGCCCGTCGTCGTCTGCCAAACCGGCTTTTCCAAGGGTACGCTGGACCTTGTTCAACATGGAATGGAACTCGTCTGCAGCGAAGGGTACTGCCGGAAGGTTTTCGCGGGTTTGCCCGTCAAAGCGGCGGCGAAAACGGGAACTTCACAGGTTATGAAAACCATCAACGGAAAAAGCACGAAAATCAACAATGGTTTGCTTATATGCTACGCCCCGGCGGAGAAGCCGGAAATCGCGGTTTCTCTGGTGGCGGAGGGTTTTCAAAGCGGAACAAAGGCCGCGGCTATCGCCGCAGAAATCTTTGATTATTATTTCAGAAACACGGGCAGTGTCGAGCCCGCTTTGGCGGAAAACACGCTGGTCGGGTAAAACGGCGGCGCAAACGGGGGGAACAGGAGAATTGGCCGTAAAAATCGTGATCGCTTCGGGCAAGGGCGGCGTCGGCAAGTCCACCTTGACAGCCGGCCTGGCAGCCGCTTTGGCGTCTGATGATAAAAGGGTCCTTGCCATTGATTGCGACATCGGCCTTCGCAGTCTGGATTTGATATTCGGTGTCCGCGAAACGGTCGTCTACGACTGGGGGGATATTTTGATGAACCGCTGCGAGCCCGCGCAGGTTCTGCTCGGTTCCGGCGGGCCGAAACTTCTCCCCGCTCCCCTTCAATTCGACGACGCCTATACCCCGGAAAGATTCGCGGAGATGGTCCGCTTTTTTGAAGACGATTTTGACTATATCCTCATGGATTCTCCCGCCGGCATTTCCGGAGGTTTCCGGCTCGCTTCGAGCGCGGCCTCTATGGCCGTGGCCGTCTCAACGCCGGACGATATTTGTGTGCGCGGCACTGCCGCCGCGGTCAGGGAACTGCGGGATATTAACATACAAACAGTCCGGCTTGTCATCAACCGTTTCGGGAAGAAAGCCGTTTTGAAAAAATATCTTTTGAATATTGACGAAACGATTGATGAAACGGGAGCGCAGCTTTTGGGCGTCGTACCCGAGGACCCGGACACCGTTTATAATATGTACAAAGGGCGAAGCCTGCCGAAGTCTTCGCCCGCCGTCAACGCGTTTCGGCGCATCGCGCAGCGCATCGAGGGCAGGCAGGTTCCCCTCAAATTGTCATAACGGAGGTGCCGCGTTTGTCAGCGGAAAAAACCATCGCCGCGGTTTCCACTCCCCACGCGTCCGGCGGCATCGGTATCGTACGGATTTCGGGTGAACGGTCTCTCGCCGTCGCGGATAAGATCTTCCGGACGACAAGCGGAAAAATCCCAAGCCGTTCGAAAGGCTACCGGGCTTACCACGGCAGGGTATGGGATAACGAAGAGGTTGTGGACGAGGCCGTGTGCCTCGTCTTTCGCGCTCCGAAAAGTTACACCGGCGAGGATGTGGCCGAGATTTCCTGCCATGGCGGCTTGTATGTCACGCAGCGTGTGCTCAGGGCCGCCCTCAACGCCGGCGCCGAACCCGCCGAAGCCGGCGAATTCACCAAACGGGCGTTTTTAAACGGCAGGATCGGCCTTGAACAGGCCGAAGCGGTCATGTCGCTCATCGCGGCCCAGAGCGATACCGCCGCGAAAGCCGCCCTCAACGCGCTTGACGGAGCCCTCAGCGGGAAAATCCGGGGAACGGCGTCGAGCCTGATCGCCGCCTGCGCGCAGCTGGCCGCCTGGGTGGATTATCCCGACGAGGATATCGAGGAAATCCGCCCCGAAAACCTGAAAGAAGTCTTTGCGCGGGCAAAAGCGGAACTGACAAGCCTGCTTGACGGTTTTGAGGCAGGGCGCGCCGCGACGGAAGGCGTGAACACGGTGATTGTCGGCCGCCCCAATGTCGGCAAATCGACACTGATGAACCTGTTGTCGGGTTACGAGCGCTCCATTGTCACAGAATGCGCGGGCACGACCCGCGATGTCGTCGAGGAAACCGTTCGACTCGGCGGCATCGTCCTGCGCCTGGCGGACACGGCGGGAATCCGTGAAACGGACAACCCCGTCGAAAGCATCGGCGTCGGCTTGGCGAAAAAGAAACTGGAACTCGCCGGCCTGATTTTGGCGGTGTTCGACGGCTCGGACCCGTTGACAGACGACGACAGGCGGCTGTTGGAAAGCTGCCGGGGCAAAACGGTCGTCGGTGTCGTCAACAAATCCGACCTGCCGCGGTCGATTGACCTGGATTATATTAAAAACATGACCTCGCGCACGGTTGAGATATCGGCGTCGGAAGGCGAAGGCCTTGAAACGCTTGTGGAGTGTGTCGAACACCTGTTGGGCACCGACCGATTCGACCCCGGCGCGGCGATGCTCGCCAACGAGCGCCAAAGACAATGCTGCGAAAGGGCGTCGCGCCGCCTTGACGAGGCGCTTGAGGCCATCGACACCGGCCTAACGCTTGACGCGGTGAATGTCTGCGCCGACGCGGCGATTGACGCGTTGCTGGAACTGACGGGCGAAAAGGCGGGCGAGGCGGTCGTCAACGAGGTTTTCAGCCGTTTTTGTGTCGGCAAATAACGACGGAGGGAACATGGAGTACTTCGCGAAGCATTTGGATATCGCGGTTGTCGGAGCGGGCCACGCCGGCGTGGAGGCCGGCCTGGCCGCGGCGCGCCTCGGCTGCGACGTTGCCGTTTTTACCGTCAACCTCGACTCGGTGGCGAATATGGCCTGCAACCCGTCGGTCGGCGGAACCTCAAAAGGCCATCTCGTCCGGGAGATTGACGCCCTCGGCGGCGAAATGGGCAAAGCCGCCGACGCGAACTGCCTGCAAATACGGATGCTCAACCGCGGCAAAGGCCCTGCCGTGCACAGCCTGCGCGCGCAAATCGACCGCCGCGGTTATTCGCTGCACATGAAGCATGTTCTCGAACGGCAGGAAGGCCTCGCGCTTATTCAAGCCCGGATTATGGAAATCAGCCCGCTCGCGGATGGCAACTGGCGGTTGAAAACAAACCTCGAAGCGGTTTACACCGCCCGCTGCGTCATTCTCGCGACCGGAACCTTTTTGGCCGGGCGTATCTATGTCGGCGATGTTTCTTATGAGAGCGGCCCCGACGGGATGTTCCCCGCCAATGAACTCGCGGTTTCGCTGAAAAAACTTGGGCTGCCTTTGCGCCGTTTCAAAACGGGTACGCCCGCGAGGGTGAACGCGAGAAGCGTGGATTTGACCCGTTTGGAGCCGCAATACGGCGAAGAAGGCATCGTTTCGTTTTCTTTTAAAAACAATGTTCCAATAAAGAATATAACTCCCTGCTATATTACCTATACGAACGCCGGCACAAAAAAGATTATTTTGGACAACCTTTCGCGTTCACCCCTTTACGGAGGAAAAATTGACGGTGTCGGGCCGCGCTACTGCCCGAGCATTGAGGATAAGATCGTTCGTTTCGCGGAGAAAGAACGCCACCAGGTGTTTATCGAGCCCTGCGGCGCGGATACGGAGGAACTTTACCTGCAAGGGTTGTCCTCGTCGTTGCCGGAAGATGTCCAGATCGCGCTGCTGCGCACCATACCCGGCTTGGAACGCTGCCAAATTATGCGGACAGCCTACGCGATTGAGTACGACTGTGTGGACCCGCTGGCTCTGCGGCCTTCCCTTGAGTTTTTGGATTACGAGGGGCTGTACGGAGCGGGCCAGTTCAACGGTTCAAGCGGCTATGAGGAAGCGGCGGCACAAGGGCTTGTGGCCGGTATCAACGCCGCCCGCAAGATAAAGGGCCTGGAGCCGGTGTTGTTCGACAGGGCAAGTTCCTATATCGGCACGCTCATCGACGACCTCGTTACCAAGGGCTGCTCGGACCCTTACCGGATGATGACCTCGCGGTCGGAATACCGCCTCGTCCTGCGGCAGGACAACGCCGACCGCCGCCTGACGGAAACGGGGTATCAAATAGGGCTGATAAGCCGGGAACGGTATAAGCGCTTCCTCGAAAAACTCGAAAAAATTGACGCGGAACGGGCAAGAATTCAAAAACAGACGCTCCCGCCTACCCCGGAACTCAACGAAATGCTTGTTTCACGTGAAACGGCGCCGTTGGTTTCCGGTATAAAAATCGAGGAACTGCTCAAACGGCCGCGTGTCGACTACGCCGCGCTCGAACCGTTTGACAAAACAAGGCCTCCCGTTGAGCCGGAAATCTTCGAGCAGGTGGAAATCGACGTCAAATACGAGGGGTATATCAAGAGACAGCTCGCGCAGATTGAGGAAATGCGCCGCCTCGAGGCCCGACTCTTGCCGGAGGATATCGATTACGCCGCGATAACGGGCATACGGTTGGAGGCGAGGGAAAAACTCGCCAAAGTTCGACCCGTCAGCGTCGGGCAGGCGTCGCGTATATCGGGGGTCAGCCCGGCGGACATCTCGGTGCTGTTGATGTTCTTGGAGAGGAGACGGCGCGAGATATGACGGAAAGGGAGATTCTAAAGAAAAACGCCGGGGAGTTCGGCGTTTCGCTTGATGACACGGCGCTCGACCGTTTTGAATTATACGCCCGTCTTTTAATAAAACAGAATGAAGTCATGAATCTGACGGCTGTCACCGACCCTCGCGGGATAACGGATAAGCATTTCACCGACAGCCTCACCATATTGAAGGCCGTCGCGCCCGCGGACGGTCCGGAAGTGATCGATGTGGGCACCGGCGCCGGCTTTCCGGGTTTGCCGATGCTCATCGCGTGCCCCGGCATCCGCTTGACTCTGCTCGATTCAACGAATAAAAAGTGTGATTTTCTTGAATTCCTGCTCCGGGAACTCGGCCTGACGGCGAAAGTGTGCCGTATGAGGGCGGAGGACGCCGGAAAAGAACCCGGTTACAGGGAACGATACGACTTCGCGGTCTCGAGGGCGGTCGCGGGAATGCGGGAACTCTGCGAGTATTGCCTGCCGTTTGTCAGGCCGGGAGGAACTTTTATCGCGATGAAGGGCTCGAAGGGCCTCGCGGAATTGGAAGAGGCGAAAACCGCGGTTCGGCGGCTCGGCGGCGCTGCCGGAGAAACAATCAGCCTTGATTTGGCCGGCTGCGGCGAGCGAAACCTGCTGCGGATTAGAAAGATATCGCAAACTCCGACCGATTACCCGCGTTCTTCGGCACAAATCGCGAAAAAGCCTCTGTGAAAACAACGATATCGGTACTTTTTTGGCGAATTCTCACGAGCGAAAACAGTGGACATGCCTCCCGACCGATGTTAAACTTGTCTTGTCAGGCGGCGAAACCGCCAAGGCCGGCGGCGGGAGGTTTTTGTATGCGGATGATGCAAGGCAGAACAAAAAGCGGCGGACAGATCCTTCTGATACCGCAACAGGACATCTACCCCAACCCAAGCCAGCCCCGCAAGCGCTTTGACAGCGAAGAACTGGAAGGCCTTGCTGAAAGCATACGGCTCAACGGCATTATTCAGCCGATCAATGTACGCCGCCGGGACGACGGGTATTATGAGTTGATTGCCGGCGAGCGACGGCTGCGGGCCGCGAGAATGGTCGGGCTCCCCCGAATACCCTGTATTTTGATGGAAGTGACGGATGAAAAATCCGCTCTGTTCGCCCTGCTTGAGAACCTGCAAAGGGAAGACCTCAATTTCTTTGAGGAAGCCGCGGCGATTCAAAAAATGATGACGGAGTTCGGCCTCAGCCAGGAGGACACCGCCAGACGGCTCGGCAAAGCGCAATCCACCGTTTCCAACAAACTTCGCCTGCTGAAACTGCCCGACGATGTCCGGCACGAAATCCTGAAAGCCGGGCTGACAGAAAGGCACGCGAGAGCGCTCCTTCGCCTTGAAAACAGCGATAACCTTACAAAAGTGTTGAGCATCATCATCGACAAACGGCTGAACGTCGCGGAAACAGACAGGCTTGTCAGCCAAATGTTCGACAACACCCTGATACAAAAAAAACCCCCTACGAAGCTTTTCAAAGATGTGCGGATATTCATTAATACGCTCAACCATGCCGTTGATACCATGAGAAGGGCGGGCATCGAAGCCGATTCGGCCAAGAGCGAAACCGAGCAATATATTGAATACACGGTCCGCATACCAAAAAGCGGCGGTTATACGATAAAAGCCCGAAGCAACAGCGCTTAAAAAGGCGCCGCGACCACACCGACCCCCAACCTTACCATATCTTTCTCTTTCACACCCCACATCCACAGTAGGAGGGCAGACCGAAAGGTTTGTCCTCCTGCTGTGTTTGCAGGGGCTTGCCCCCGCCCTACATTTATATTCAGACATCATCTGTTACGCTAAACGGATTCTCATTTCTCCGTGGTGCGCCGGCAGGCGGGGTGGTTTTTGCAATCACCCGGCGGCTGAAGCCGCCACCCTCTTTGGAAAAGAGGGCTGATGCAGGTTTACCGGCTCCCCTATGAAGGGGAGCTGTCACCGAAGGTGACTGAGAGGTAGGGAAAATACGACCTCTCCGGCCGCTGCGCATAGCGATTCAATCGCTTCACCTCCTCCTTACGGGGTGGTTTTTGCAATCACCCGGCGGCTGAAGCCGCCACCCTCTTTGGAAAAGAGGGCTGATGCAGGTTTCCCGGCTCCCCTTTGAAGGGGAGCTGTCACCGAAGGTGACTGAGAGGTAGAAAATACGACCTCTCCGGCCGCTGCGCGGCCACCTCTCCTTACGAAGGAGAGGCAAGAACACCCTTTTTGTTTCCGTCTTTGTTTTGAATCACGAACGCAAGATGCCTTGGCTCCCCTTTGAAGGGGAGCTGTCACCGAAGGTGACTGAGAGGTAGGTTTTCGGCTCCCTCAGATGAGGGAGCTGTCGAGCGAAGCGAGACTGAGGGAGGGAAAAAAGCCTCCCTTGTCAAAGGGAGCGGGACCGCTTGCGGTGGTGGGATTCCAGTTTTTGCGCACTGTCGGATAAATTTTACCAAATGTTTCATGTGAAACAATCAAATGTCAAATTTATCTTCCACTTTTCCCTGTTCCGTGCTATAATTTTGTTCACGATCGTTTAAAAAATGAAGGATTTGCCAAACAAGAGGATAAAAATGGGTAAAACAATAGCGATAGTCAATCAAAAAGGCGGCGTCGGCAAGACGACGACGGCCGTCAATTTAGCCGCGGCGGTAGGCGCAAAAGGGTTCAAGGTGCTCATGGCAGACTGCGACCCGCAGGGCAACGCGACGAGCGGCATGGGTATCAACAAAAGGCAGCTGGCCGTCAATACATACGATGTGTTGATAAACAATGTGCCGGCCGAACAGGCGATTAAGGCGAGCGCCTGCAAAAATGTCTGGATATTACCCGCGAATATGAATCTGGCGGGCGCGGAACTCGAACTTGTCGAGTTGGACAAGCGGGAAAGCCGCCTCAAACTCGCCCTTGCCCCCGTGAAAGAGCACTTTGACTTCATTTTTATTGACTGCCCGCCGTCGCTCGGCTTGCTGACGCTCAATTCCCTTTGCGCGGCTGATACGGTTATGGTGCCGATTCAATGCGAATACTATGCGCTGGAAGGCCTGTCCCAACTGATGTCAACGGTCCGGCAGGTCAAAAGGCTGTACAATCCGCTCATCGAAGTGGAGGGTGTTCTGCTGACCATGTATGACGGCAGGCTCAATTTGACGACGCAGGTCGTCGAGGAAGCAAAGCGATTTTTTCCAAAAAAGGTATATTCGGCCGTGATCCCGCGCAATGTGCGCCTTTCCGAAGCGCCGAGTTTCGGCCAGCCCGCCATGTATTATGACAAGAATTCCAAAGGCAGCCGGGCTTATGACGCCGTCGCGGCGGAATTCCTGAAAATGAACGGTAAATCGTAGAGAGAAGGGATGAGATGACACCGAAGAAGGGCGGTTTGGGCCGCGGCCTCGACGCGTTATTCGCCGATAATTCCTTAGAGGAAGTAAGCGTGGCAAGCGCGGTCAAACTGAAACTGCTCGACATCGAACCCAACCGCAACCAGCCGCGCAAGTTGTTCGACGAAAAAGCTCTCGCCGAACTCGCCGAGAGCATCGCGCAGCACGGCGTCCTGCAGCCGTTGCTGGTCAGGCCCATTCCCGGCGGCGGCTATCAACTCATCGCGGGTGAGCGGCGCTGGCGGGCGGCGAGGCTCGCGGGCTTGAGCGAAGTCCCCGTCGTCGTCCGGGAAATGAGCGACGACGAGGCGATGGCGCTGTCCCTGATTGAAAATCTGCAGCGCGAGGACCTCAACCCCATTGAGGAAGCGCAGGGCCTGCAAACACTGATGGACAAAACAGGGCTCTCGCAGGAAGAAACGGCCGAACGGGTCGGCAAATCGCGCCCGGCCGTCGCCAACGCGGTCAGGCTCTTGAAACTGCCGGATGAAATCATCGATTTTGTTCTCAATGGGAAGATTTCCGCGGGCCACGCCCGCGCGCTTCTGGCGTTTAAGGACGAAACCAACATGCTCGCGACGGCAAGGCTTGTCGTTGCGAAAGGGATCTCCGTCCGGGAGGTCGAGCGCCTGGCCAAAGCCGCCGACCGAAAGAAGCCGGAGGAAAAGGCCAAACCGAAGCGGGAGGCGTATTTTGACGAGGTCGAACTGGCCCTTGCCAACGCCCTCGGCAGGAAGGTCAAGGTGGCCACGGACGGGAAAAAGCCGTCCGGAACGCTGGAACTGGCCTTCTACGACAAAGAGGACCTCGGCAGGCTCGCGGGAGCGCTGCGGCATTTGGAAGACTGAATACGGCAACTATTATTTCAAAGGAGACCTATATATGCTGGACATCAAAGCAATCCGGGAAAATCCGCAACGGGTCAAAGACGCCATGCGCTCGCGCAACAAAGACCTTGACGCCCTTGTCGACGAGGTGCTTACCCTCGACGCCGAACGCCGCGCGCTCATCGCTTCAACGGAAACCATGAAACAGGAACAAAACGCGGCGAGCCGCGACATACCCCGCATCAAGAAAGAAGGCGGGGATATAGCGGCCGTGATGAGCCGTATGAACAGTTTAAAAGAAAAAATAAAAGAAAACGACGCGAAACTCGCGGGGGTTGAGGAAAGGCAGCAGGCCATTCTCTTTGAATTCCCCAACATCCCGCACGAAAGCGTCCCCTTCGGCGCCGACGACACCGCTAATGTTGAGATTCGCCGCCACGGCGAGCCGAAAGCGTTTGATTTCGAGGCGAAGCCGCACTGGGAACTCGGCGCCGCGTTGGGCATTCTCGACCCGGAAACGGCGGCCAAGGTCACCGGAACGCGCTTTCATTTTTATAAAGGCTTGGGCGCCGCGCTCGAGCGCTCCATCGTCAACTTTTATTTGGACACACACACGAAACACGGCTACACCGAGATTTTTCCGCCGTATATGGTCAACCGCGCTTCCATGACCGGCACGGGCCAACTGCCGAAGTTTGAGGAGGACGCGTTTAAAACAAACAACGACTATTTCCTGATTCCGACGGCGGAGGTTCCCGTCACCAACATGCACCGCGACGAGATTCTCGACGGCAAACTTCTGCCGATTAAATATTGCGCGTATTCCGCGTGTTTCCGCGCCGAGGCGGGCAGCGCCGGCCGCGACACGAGAGGGCTTATCCGCCAGCACCAGTTTAACAAGGTGGAACTGGTCAAATTCGCCGACCCGGAAACATCCTATGACGAACTCGAAAGCCTGACCAACGACGCCGAACGGGTGCTCGCGCTTCTCGGGCTGCCTTACCGCGTGGTGGCGTTGAGCACGGGTGACCTCGGTTTTTCCTCGGCGAAAACCTATGACATCGAGGTTTGGATGCCGTCGTACGGGCGTTATGTCGAAATCTCCTCCTGCTCGAACTTCGAGGATTTCCAGGCCCGCCGGGCGGCCATTCGCTGCCGCGGCGCGGACGGCAAAACGCGCCTGGCGCACACCCTCAACGGTTCGGGTGTCGCGGTGGGGCGGACGACCGCCGCGATTCTCGAAAATTATCAGAACGCCGACGGCAGCGTGGCGGTGCCCGAGGTTCTCAGGCGTTATATGGGAACGGATATCATCAAATAGCCGGTCGAAAAGAGAAAAAGCAGCGCCCCTGCGTTCATTGCGGGGGCGCTGCTTTTGTCTGTGTTCATCAAGTGTTTTTCCGTTTTCCAACATACCGCGCAACGTACCACGCGATAAGGGCCGCGGGTATCGCCGCTATCGCGACGGCTGTCAAAAACCGCATCGGGATATACTTATAGAGGCTGTCCCCCAACAGGGTGAAAAGAACCACCCGGGGCATGATGCCCAAAACCGAAAGGAAAAAATACGGAAGAAACGCCATGCCCGACGAACCGAGGAAAAGGCTGATAAAATCAACGGGAAACGCCGGAAGAAGGCGTACGCCAAATAAAAAGGAGTATTTGCCGCGGTTTTTGATATTCAGGAGTTTTTTGCTCCATTCCTTGCCTTCCATCCGCTTTTTTACATATTCGCCGCCAAGGAACCTCCCGAGAAAAAAAGTCGCGGTCACCTCCAGGCAAATGCCCGCGAGGTTTAACAGCAACGCCGTGCGCGTGTCGAACGCGAGGCCGACGGAAACATAAATCAAGGCCGCGGGGACGACAAACAAAACCGATTTAATAAAGTAGACAAACAGAACAGCCGCAGAGGCCGCCGCCAGGCTGCCCGCGGCCGCCGCAAGGGCGCGCACATCGATGGTCGTCAGGCGGTCATAACGGACGACTGCGGCCGTAAAAAGAGCCGCCGCCACGATAATCCGCAGGGCGCCGAGCACCCGGCCGCGCACCGTTGTTGCTGTAGGCGTCAGTATAACCGCTTCCTTTCCGCTTTTGCGCAGAACCTACAGGAAGTATACTTGCCCGCCCGCGTTTAATCAAGTGGTTATCGCATACTCTTCTTTACGGTCGCTGCCGTCATACCTATCTTTGAGAAGGGCGGCAAGGACTTTTTTCACAACCGCTCCGGGGTTAACGATAGCTTTTTCCACGGTCTTGATGCCGAAAGCGGGGCTTAATTTGCGGGTGCCGCTTTCTTCTGCCCCCTCGGTTTCGCTTTGGAAACGGCTTTTCAGGTTTTGCGCAAACGCATGCGCCTTCTTGTCATCGGTTTCGTGCAGCACGATAATGAAAATGTCGCCGGTGAACCTGCCTGCCCAGCCGTTTTCTTCTTTCATTTCCTCGGAAATCGCCGCGACATACCGGTTTAAAACATCTTCCCGAGCGCCGGGCTGTGTTTCACAATCCACGCTGTCGAGGTAATCAACAGCCGTCATAATCAAGGAAAGCGGTTTTTCCTCCATGCGGGCGCGGCGTATGCTGACAGGAAGAAAACGGTCGACCAAATTCCGGTCGTAAATGTCGCCGCTGCTTTGCCGGGCGGGCAGCGCCTTAAAGTATTCCTGCGACAGGCGGTCCGCTTCCTGTAAATCCGTTTCGGTGAAAAACGCATTTGTCACTTCTTTGATGGTTTCGACAACAACGGTGGTGTTTGCCGCCTTCAAGGGCGTCGCGGCTACAAGATAGACTCGGTTTTTCATCTGTTCCAGTTTAAAAACGGGCCGATCCAAAAGATAAGATACCGAAGAAACGCATTTTTCGCAGGACTTCTTTTTACACCAGAAGGCATAGCAAGTTTCCTGTTCCGGTTCCAAATCCTTCGCCCGGTCGGTGATAATCCACGACTTATTCGTCGCCGGGTCGACGATACGCGCCGCTTCGCAAAGCCAGGGAATCAGCAGCAGTTTGCTGTGAAGCTGTTCGGCAAGCATTCTGATAATACCCGGGCGGGTTTCCTGCCCGGCCTCGGCTGCCGCAAGGTCACTTCCGGCTTTTACGAATTCGGTCGGTGTCAAGCCGGTGAATTTTTTAAAGGTCGTTGAAAAATGATTTTGATAAGTAAAGCCGACTTGTTGAGCGACATCGATAATCGATACATTTTTGGCAAGGAGAAGTTTTTTGCTTTCTTCTATACGAACGGAATTGATATTGTCCATCAGAATCAGGCCGGTTTCCTTCTTAATCAGTGACGAAAGGTAAAAAGCGCTTAAATTCGTATGCTTCGCGAGGCTTTTAAGGGTAATCTTTTCAGCGTAATGCTGCTGTATGTATTCCATTACCTGGCGAATCGGCTTCGAATAGCCGGATATGCTGCTTATCGACACGGTTTGCGCAAACCGGAGAATCGCTCTTCTCATGAGGTCAAACAGGTCTTGAACACTCTCAAGGCTTTCCGATTCCATGACCATTTCGTCCGCGGCTGACAGGGTTTTATAATACGGCGCGTTCGCTTCGATGGCTGCGAAACAGCCGAAGAATATCACTTTGGTGCAAAAGTTTTTCAGCGAACGAATCAGGTCCTCTCCATACCGGTCCGCGTCGATGTCCCCGGGGCTTAACTGCAGTACGGCCGCTTCAGCCGCTTTTGCGTCACCGGCCTGAATGCTTTCCTTGACTTGATAGTAGATATCCATCGGCACATTTCTCCCGATGGTTTCGTGCTCTTTATCATGCTCCGCGCGGAAAAACACGCGGCCTCGGCCGTCATCAAGGCCCCTGCCGCGTTCACCGCCGAGAACCTGGTGCGCGGGGTTCCTTTTAAACATATTCCCGATGAGGTGAAACAGAACCTCGCCGACGGGCATGATTCTCTCATAAGGAACGACGGGCGTTCTGGCCAAAACACTTCTCATGAACTTGCTGTCGTTTTCGGTGACTTCCATCGACCTCAACAGGTTCTCGGTTTCGACGGCGTTCAGGTTGCTCAACAAAACCGGCTGGGTAATGACCGCGCCCAGGAACTCCTCATCCGCGCAAACCGGAACGACGCTGCAGACAAGGTTGCCCTCCAAAAAGTATGTATAAAAATTCTTTTTCAACTTGCCGCAGACCGCGAACTCTTCGGCGAGAAGGCTGCTTATCTGGTTTGACGCCAGGCACAGAAAATCATCGGCCACAGCCCGTGAAGGGCAATAGTCAACCAAATTGAGGCCGCTGTCGAGGCAAACAGCGCCAATGCCCGAGCACTTGTATAAGGTGTTCAGCGCATGCTGGATTTCGGCTTTGTATCGAATCAACAGTATCCCTCCCGTTACGACAGTTGTGATAAAAATATACCTTAAGTAAATAAATAATTCAATTGATTTTTCGCATTTTATGTATAATAAACGATTTTATCACAAATTATAGCAAAAATCTTTCATATTTCATAATGTTTTAAAAATAGTCATTAAAAAGGAGTATTATGATTTAAATAATATCTATTATGGGGTTTTATGCTGTTTTAGGTTTATGCCATAAGCGGAAAGGCAAAGTGACCCGTAAAAAGGGCGGCGGTCAAAATAAGATTAGCGGTTTAACAAAAATTCGCAATTTGTCTTTTTTTTTAATTTTTTTTGTTATTATGTATATATAAATGCAATCAATTCGGCAAATTCTACATTGCCGTATTGCCGGCGAAACGGTATCCGGTAGCGGGACAAACGAAAGATGAGATGTGCCGATGAAATTACTCATGAACGCGAGCAGACAACTTTCGGAACGGTTAATGGAAGCCTTTTTTCATAAGATCGGTGTGCAGGCTTCCGTGATTTCAACCTCGGACGAGGAATCGATGCTTGACATTGCCAAAGCGTGCAAAATTGACTTGCTGGCATACTATACGGAATCACCGGACGGCCGCGGCCTAAAGGATTTTATCAGCCAAATGAGGGAATGTAACCCCGGCCTCCGTGTTATTCTCCTGACGCAAGCCGAATGGCCGCAGGATTTTGGGGCGGCAGCGGATATTTCTGCCGATGAGTTCGTGACGCTGCCCATAAAGCCCGAAGGTTTTTTGCAGCGGCTCGCGGTGCTTGCCAAACACATCGAGGCAAACACCGCGCCGGCAAAACAACCGGCTTTAACCCCGGCGGCGCCGGCCGAAATCGAATTCGTGCGAGTGTCCTCTGAGAAAATTCTTCCGGAAAAAGAGGCGGACGAGAAAAGAGAGGCGCGCTCAGAAGGGTATATCACAACCGAACCCTTTCCCGAAGCCGACGCGGATACCGCCGCGCCACACGCCACGGCGTCCCCCGAGCATTTCGAAGCGTGGCCCGGCCGGGTGCCAAATGAGCATCCCGAACCGACACCGCGGCCGGCAGCACGGCAAACTCAAACCGCTCCCGAACCGGAACCGGCCAATTTCGCTCAACCGCAGTCGGCAGCACGGCAAACTCAAACCGCTCCCGAACCGGAACCGGACAGTTACGCTCAACCGCGGTCGGCAGCCCGCTACCCGGTAGCAACTCCCGAACCTTCGGCGGGCAATTCGGAGAAAGCCGATACGGTCCGAAAGAATCCCATCGCCGCAAAAAAACTTTTAAAAATTTTCGGCACTGTTCTTGTCGTTATTGCTATTGTGTTCATTACCGTGCTGGCCGTCACCATTATTAAAGGCAAAGCAAACAACGGCACCCCCACATTTTTCGGCTACCGGCTTTACACCGTCGTCAGCGGCAGTATGAAAGGCAGCAAGAAAGATTCGTTTGACAAAGGCAGCCTGATTCTTGTCGCCGACATCGACCCAAGGGATATCCGCGTCGGGGATGTCATCACCTTTAACCGGGAAAGCAAAGACCAAAAGGTGACCACGCACCGCGTGGCGGAAATTCGAAAGGACAAAAACGGGAAGCTGTCTTTCCTCACCAAAGGCGACGCCAACCCGGCCCCTGACGACGCGGAAGTCCCCGCGGACATCGTGGTGGGCATCGTCAGGGCGAAGGTTCCCCGTTTGGGGAATGTGATTCTTTTCGCGCAGACAAAAACAGGAAGGTTCTATGCGCTTTATCTGCCGGGGGGCGCGATTGTCCTGTATGAAATATATGTTTTGGCGGGCGACCGCCTGACGCGCGGCCGCAAGCGCGGTGAAAGCGCCGAACCGGAAAAAGATACGAATCGAGAGATGGAACACGATTGAAAAAGAGAATTGTTTTATATTTTACGTTTTTGTTCACGGCAGTGGTGCTGTTGGCCGCGGGCTGCTCTCGCAAAGCCGGAAGCGAAACCACCGCCGGCCCGGCAACCGGCGCTTCGCGTACCGCCGCGGCCACCGCTCCGGAGATACGGCAGCCCTCCCTTGAGGACCTGGCGCAGGCGCTTGAGGAAACGGGCATCCGGGACTGGGGCGGCGATTATAAAAAACTGACCTTTGAACAGAGAACCGCGCTCGAGCAGTATTTTGCCAACCGGCGCCACGAAGACATCCGGTTTACCGACGAAGGCGTTATGTACGCGGACGCGCGCCTGAAGAAGCCGGAGAAGCCTTGGGGCGAAGACGATATTTTAAAAGCGGCGCCCGAGCCGGATTTCGGCGCGGTATTCACAAGCTGGTCCGGCGGAAAATCGGTCAGTATGTCTTACACGGAAGTCGCGGAGGAAACCATATCGGCCTACATAGAAAAAGTCAAGGCGGCAGGATTTGACCGCGTGACGGCGGACAGCGTCTCCCCTTGCTGCGGCAGGGTTTTCGAAGCATCCAACGCCGGTGGAGTCAAAGTATCTCTCGCGTCAAAGTCCGCCGGTTCCCAGCCCGTGACCACGGTCACCGTGACCGTTCCTTAAGATTGCGTATGAGAAAACGGTTTGTAAGCAAGTTTTTGATAGCCGTTACAGCCTGCGCGCTGCTGCTGACGCTGACAGCGCTCGGCTATATCCTAAAACAATACCGCGAAGAAAGCGTTTTGTATGACCAACTCGAGAAAATCGCGTTCAAGGATGTCGCCCCCGGCGTAACCGGCTCGACCGGCGCAACCGGCGCAACCGGGGAAAGCGAAAAGCAGGGAATCGACCATGCCGCCCTTTCGGCGCTTAACGCGGATTATGCCGCCTGGATACGGGTGGAGGGCACGAAGATTTCCTACCCGGTCGTCCGCAGCGACACTCCCCAGTATTACCTCCGGCGGGATTTCTACGGCAGCCGGAGCGTCGGAGGCACGGTATTTGTAGACAGCGCGAACGGCAGGGACTTCACCGACACAAACACCATGTTGTTCGGCCACCATATGCGCGACGGCTCTATGTTTTCACCGTTGAAGAAATTTTTAAACCGTGACTTTTTCAACGCGAACCGGTTTGTTTGGATCGATACGCCCGGGCGGACGCTCACCTATGAAATCTTTGCCGTCTATGAAACCGGGGCGTCCCTCGTTCCCTACTCTCCCGGCAACCTGACGGACGAACAGTTGACGCCGCTGCTTGACCGGATAAACGCGCTGGCGAAACACAAGCGCGAAACCGAAGTGAATTTAAAGAGCCGGATTCTGACCTTATCGACCTGCGGTTACAGCGTCCGGAACGCCCGAATCATCGTCCATGCCGTCCTGCTGACGGATACCGCCGCTATCCCCGGCAGCTGACAAGCCGGAGCGGTATGTAAACAAAGGAAGTTGCGATTATTTTATAAGACCCGGCCTGCCGGGGAAGAGGTCAACTTTTTATGACAAACCGCAAAACAGCCAAAAGCAAAATAGTCCGGCTGCTTGCCGCCATCCTTGCGACGGCGGTCTTGGCGGCGGCTGCCTTTGTGCCGATGAACTTAGCCTACGCGGATGATGTCACTTTCGCGCCGGGCTCTCTGATTATTCCGATGGATGAAACCTACCAGAACATGGGAATGTGGAAGGCTTACGGGCTTGTTTACAATCTGCTTTCCAACGGCATCCCCGTTTCCTGGGCTATCAGCGACACCAAAACATACAACGGCGTCGACTTCACCGCCACAACCGGCGATTTGCAGACGGGAGCCGCGGTGGGCAGTTATTCGTACCGGGGCGGCCCGTTCATCATCAGCAGCGAAGACGCGGCGAGGGCGCTTCCCCTCATCCAGGCCTGGTGGGCGAAATACCCCGGGCTGCCGGTGGTCCACACCGCCACGGATTCCTTTACCGCCAACATCGACGCCGTTCTCAGAAGGGCGCCGCGCATCGCGAACGAACTGACCAACTCCGGCGTCTCCATGGCATATTACAACATCGCCGGCATTCCGGACAGCAACGGCAAGGTATGGACCTCCGCTTCGCCGAATGTGCTCGACCAGACCGAAATCGCGGCCGGCGCCCTGTTCGACGACGGGCCCTGCTCCCCGCGCAAGTATGATATTTTTGTCACGCCGCACAACGGCGGCTACGCGTATTCCCTGACGGACCCCACCAACCTCGGCACCCGCACATACGCCGAACTCGACTATTTCAACCACCAAGGCGGCGGGTGGATCGCCTGCTGCCATTCGCTGTTGAGCAACGAAGACGCGATCAGCGACCTGTACCTCAACAGCAGCCCGGCGGTCAAAGCCCTTTTCCGCGCCCCGGTGCCGGGCGGTATGCTGACGGTCGACGGATTCCACAGTTACGACAACGTCGGCGGCACTTGGACCGTCCATATGCCGACCCTGCCGACGGCGCAATCCGTGCCGATCGCGGTGACCGCGGGCCTTCCGGGCGGCGCCATACAGACCTGGCAGCCCACCGCCGTCGAGTATTACCCCGAGACGGAGCGCGTCGCCGGATTCATCGGGACCGACGGGACCCCCTACGATATGATCGTCGCGGGCGTCGGCCACGACGGCTCCACGCAGGGAAAAATTACCTTCATCGGCGGCCACTCGTACTCCACGGCCGTGCCTTACACTAAGAATGACGACGCGATGTACCTGCGGATGTTTTACAACTCGCTGTTTTTCAACAGCGTGGGCGTCCCGAAAATCAACCTGCTGGTCAGCCCCGACAACATTCCGCAAAACCGCCTGACGACGGTCACCCTGGAAATGGTCAACGAGGGCGCCTGCGCGGCAATCAACACGAGCGAGGTGGAAATCCGGCTCGAGCCCGGCCTGACCTACCAGGGCATGGCGGAAGGCCCGGAGCCCGTTTCGGTCACCGGCGACCCGTCCACGGGCGTCACGCTTTCCTGGGGGAACAGCCTCGGCACCATCGACGCGTCGTCAAGCGTTTTCAAGATCAACATCGGCGCGACAGCCGACGCGGTCGGCGAGCAACGGTTCTGCTCGTTCAGCATGCGCTACGGCGATGTGTTCGGCGAACACTACCGGGCCGAGCAGTGCCGCGCCATCCAAGCTTACGCGACGCCGGCGGCGGCAATCAGCAAATCCCCGGAGACCCAAACGGCGTATATCGGTTCCGTCGTGAGTTGGACGCTCGATTACGGCAACCCCGGGGAAGACATTCTCTACAACGCGGTTGTCGAAGACTATCTGCCCGCGGGCACGGCGTTCAAGTCCTCCGTCCCCGCGCCGTCGTATCCACCGGTTGTGCTCCCTGACGGCAGGACGCGCGTCCGCTGGCTTGCCGGCGATCTGGCGGCGGGCGCGAGCGGTTCTGTCTATCTGACGGCCTACACCTCGTATTCCCCGGACCCCGTGACGCTGACGAACCATGTCAGCCTCAGCGGGTCGGACTGGAACGGATTTTCGTATTCCGCCGTGGACGAGGCGGACGTCGATTTAACCGTCCCTCCCGTGAGCATTGTGAAATCGGTCTCACCGGAAGGCGCGGTCGAAGTGACCGCTTCCGGCGAGGTTTTAACCTATTCGCTGCGGCCGGAGTTCCGCGACGAAGCGCTGCTCGGGAACGTCATGATATCCGACCCGGTGCCGCAATACACAACCTATGTCGGCGGCAGCGCCAACGCCGGCGGCAGTTACGGATTCACGCCGCTGCCGAAAGAAGACGGCGTCGACGCCGAAACCTTCGCCAGCCCGCGGACGACGACCGTTTCGCTTTCCGCTTCCCCGACCCTCGCGAAGATAAACGACACGGTCACCGTCACGATGACGATAACCAACAACTCGGGAACGACGATATCCAACATCGTGCCGACCCTTACCGAGAGGCTCGGGCCCGACGGGGCCGCCGTGTCCGAACCTTCCGCGAGCGGCTTTACGCTCGCCAACGGGGCGTCGCGGACGGTCACCTTCACCTGCGTGATGACGGGTATCGGGGAACGGATGTTCACCGGCGGCGCGACGGGCGTCAGCAGCGACGCGGCGGTGGGTGACTACACGTTTACCGACGCCTCCTCCAACACCGTGCTGGTGACAAATTGGCTCAACGCCTCCCCGGCGGGCGATGTGATGACCTGGCGCCTCGGCAGCAACACCCCGGCCGTCGACGGTTTCCAGCTGATAAGCGGGAACCCGGCGAGCATCTACTCGTTCTACGGCAACGACAAAAACTTTTTCTACCGCTATGACCTTCTCGGCAACACATGGGCCGCGAGCGCCAACTACATCGGCACCGCCAAGGAGGGCGGCTCGCTCGCCTACGACGGCGGCGGCTTTACGGACGGTTACATATACGGCCTGCGCGGCGACGGCTCCGCCACATTCGGCTGCTACGATATCTCGGCGAACACCTGGGCGCCGCTCGCGAACACGCCGGTCAACGTCAAGAACGGCGGCGCGCTGGTTTACCTTAACGGCTATGCTTATGCGCTCGGTGGCAACGGCACGAAGAACTTCTGGCGGTATGACCCCGCCGCGAACACCTGGACGGCGACCGGTGTCATGGCGAACACGCCGCAGAACGTGAAGGACGGCGGTGCGCTCACCACCGACGGCACATACATTTACGCATTCCGAGGCGAAAAAAAGCCCGACTTCTGGCGCTATGACCCCGTTGCCAATACTTGGGCGCTCATGGCCTCCGCTCCGGCGAACGTGGGGCAAGGCGGCGCGCTGACCTGTCTCAACGGGTATATCTTTGCGACAAGGGGCGATGGAAAGACAGACTTCTGGCGCTACGACATCGCGAATAACACCTGGTCCGCCATGGCAAAGACACCGGCCGGCGTCGCCGCGGGCGGCGCCATGACCACCGACGGCACCTATATCTATGCCACGCAGGGCGGCGGCAAAAAAACATTCTGGCGCTACGACCCGGCAGCCAACACCTGGGCCGTGATGGCTCCCGCGCTTCAAAATGTCGGCTGGGGCGGCGCGCTCGCGTATGTGCCGCCCGAAAGCCAGGAATACCGGCTGACGGATGTGTCCGTTAATAACGCGCTGGTAGTGACCACCGGCGACACGGTGACGATCACGCTGAATGTGAAAACCACCGCCAATGTCAGCGGCGTCGTTCCCTCGGCGCCTGTGGTTACGAGCGCGAACGGCGCTTCGGCCGCGCTACTGACCGGGCCGGTCCTGGTGAGCGCCGACAATAACATCGACGGCATCGACGACCCCGTCGCGTATCAGTGGACATATTCACTCAACGCCGGCGCGGTTCCGGGCAGCGTCTCTTTCACCATCGGCGCCACCGGCGACTCCGGAGTCACCTTCCCGACGGCGACCTCGCAGAGCATCCTGGTTTCGCCGGTCCTGACTTACCAGGTCCGGATAGCCGGCTCCGCTTCCCTGCCGGCGGAAGCGGACGAAATCGTCAACGCCGCCATGCTCAGCGAAAACGCCGCGTTCGGTTACGGCATCGAGTCCAACGCCGTCGTTACGCCGCTGCTCCGGCCGTTCCTGACGATCGTCAAAACCAATTCGCCGGACCATACCGCAACGCTCAAACCCGGGGACGCCATCACCTATACCCTGGTGCTGAAGAACGAGGGCACGGGAACGGCGCATAACGTCGTCATCACCGACGCGGTGCCGGCGCACACAAGTTACATCGCCGGCAGCGCCTTCGTTCAGGACAGCCCGGCCGACCCGGGGCGGACGATGACGGTTACCGAGCCCGCCGGAGGCAGTCCGCTGACGGTGAACATCGATACCCTGCAATACGGCGAGAGCGTGACGCTTAAATTCCGCGTCACCGCCGATATGCCCGCCGCGCAGGGGACCTATACCGCCGTCAACCAAGCCGCGGTATCGTCCGCGGAAGTTCCGGCGTTCAACAGCAACGCGGTGGAGAATACCATCGCCTATTACATAAATCCCTCCTTCGATGTCTTTAAATCCGCCGACCCCGACCATATTGCCAAAGTCGGCGAAACGGTTACTTATGACGTGATATTGACCAACACCGGCGACGTCCCGTTAAGTTCGGTAACGGTCGACGACCCGCTGATTGCCGGCCTCGCCTATGTGTACGGGGACGAAGACAGCGACAATATTCTGGACCTCACCGAGGTCTGGCAATACGAGGGCACTTACATCATCCGGGAGGCCGACGTCGGCGCGGACGGAACGGGCATCATCGTCAACACCGTCACCGCAGACACGGCCGAAACCGGCCCGCAAACCGCCGAGGCGGTCGTGGAAATCAAACTCGCGAAAACAAAGTTGACCGTCACCAAAACGGTAACAACCGCGCCGGACAGCGGTTACGGCGCGGCGGACGCCCAAACCCCGTTTATTATCCGTCTGGCAAAAACCGACGGCAGTTATTCCACGGACCTTCTGCTGAAAGCGGGGGAAACCGCCGAACTGGAGGTTCCGTGCGGCACCTATACCGTCACCGAGCCGGCGATGCCGCTGGAATACACCAAAACGGGCACCCAAGCCATCGTCTACGCGAACGGTCTGGCCGGCGAACCGTTTACGCTCGGCTCCGACAACCTGGTAGAACTCCTCGCCTACCGTGCGGAGTTGGAAATAACAAATGATTTTGAACACACCACCTATTTCCATGATCGGAACTTTACTGTCAACCGGTTTGCCTCCGGGCCTTAAACCGTACCGGTTACCTGTTTTCAGCGTTTATTCTGCCGCGAAGGAGGTGTGAACCGATGGCCGGGAAAAAAAGAGCGCGCAGCCCGAGGCGAAAATGGCCGAGATTGGCCGCGCTGGCGTATGTCTGCCTTTTGCTGCTCGCGGTCAATCTGAGCACCGGCAGGGCGGGTGCCTGGCTGTTCGGTTCCAACGCGGCGGACAACACCTTCCTGACACCGGAACTCACGGTGTTCGTCGACGAAAGCAACGACGGCAACACATACGGCGAATGGACTCCCCAAAATATCGACTGGGGCGCCTCGGTCGATAAATATGTCCGGTTCACCAACACGGGCGAATCCGCCGTGGTGCTGCGCGCGAGTTTTGCCCAGCAGTGGACCGCCGCGAACGGCGGGGAAACCGTTTTTCTCAATAACCTGTATAAGACCAACGGAAGTTATACCGCCGTCGCGCAGCCCGAGTGGACGGCCGACGGGTTTGGAAACGCTTCGCTTTGGTACGACGGCGGCGACGGGTGGTATTACTACCGGCAGCCTTTGGCCCCCGGTGAAAGCACGCAGACGGTTTTGGAATCCGTCCGCTTCGTCTCGCCGGCGCCGGCCGGGTACGCCGCGGCCGATTATTCGCTTGCTTTTGTCGCTGAGGCCTGCCAATACAGCGAAAACCCCGACAATGAGAATCAGCAGGCCGTCTGGCTTTCTTTCAACAAAACCTATGCCGAAAGCGGCGGAACCCTGACCTGGAGCAGCAGCGCGCCCTAAGAATCCGACGGAAGGAGGAGGACCAACATGGCGAAAGCCAAAACCCGGAACCGAAAATACCGCGGTGTTATTCAGCTGGCGCTGACGATCTGCCTGCTGGTTCTCGTCGCCTTTATCATCGGCTCGTTCGCCTATTTTAACGACACCGGAAAAGCGGAAAATTACGCGAGCGTCGGCGTTTTCAAGGTGGACCTGATCGATATTTTTGAAAACAACACGCTTACGCTGCCCGGCGACACCGTCAACAAGGATGTATCCATGAAAAATAACGGAACCCGGGACGCGGTGGTGCGCGTCAAACTGACGCCGGAATGGACCCCGGCACTCGACGGGCAGGGGAACGAGCGGCTGACGGACGCGGTAACGGTCAACCTCGGCCCGGACGCCGCGGCCGACTGGACCTTTCTGGACGGCTGGTACTATTACAACCGGATTCTCAAACCGGGGGAGGAAACGACTCTTCTGGTCGACTCACTGAAACTGACGGCTGTTTCAAACGATCGTCATCGCACGGATTACTCCGGCGCGGCGTTCGATTTATATATAGACAGCGAATCCCTCCAGGCAACTGCTGACGCCGCTGCGGAGCAGTGGCTTGTCAATTACACCGTCAACGGGGAATCTCTGACATGGACGACTATTGTTTAAAGGAGGCAGCTTTTTGAAAGCCGTCAAAATGATCCTCAGCGCCCTTGCTATACTCTGCTACATCCTGATTCTCGCGGTTTTCTTCATCGCAGCGCCTATGGCAGCGGGCTACAGGCCGGTTGTCGTTCTGTCGGGCAGCATGGAACCGGCGTTCAAACCGGGCAGCGTCATCTACTATAAACCGGCGAGTTTCGAGAGCATTCAAAAGAACGATGTCATTTCATACAGTAAAAGGGACGATGCCAAAACCCTCGTCACTCACAGGGTGGTTGAGGTCGACAAGGAAAACAGGGAGTTTAAAACCAAGGGCGACGCGAACACAGGCCCCGACCCGAGGCCCGTCGCGTACGCCGATGTCAAGGGGAAGGCAATGGATTACCATCTTCCCTATGCGGGTTACTACATCCAATATGCCCGCAACTACTTCGCGGTCGGAGGGGTTTTTCTGATCCTGCTGCTCAAACTTATCCTTGACCGGATACCAAGCAAAGGCAACCAGCCGAAACAAGAAGCCGGAATGAAAGGGCCGGCGGAAATGTGAAGGCATTGCATATATTCTGGCTAAAAACAAAAGGAGGAAACTGTAATGAAACTCAAGAAATCATTGCCGGCGCTCGCTCTCGTAGCCGTGCTGGTTGTCGCCGTTATCGGCGGCACATTCGCGTACTTCTCACAGACGGATACCGCTTCGAACTACATATCCGTCCAGAACTACGACTCCACGCTCGAAGAAAACTTTGAACCGCCGGAAGACGGCTTCGCGCCCGAAGTGGAAGTCACCAAAGAGGTCGGCGTCGAGAACACCGGCGACATCCCGATGCTCGTCCGTATGACCTACACGGAATATTGGGATGCCGTTGAAAACGACGCGCTGGTCCTCGCGGACCCCGTTGACGGCGTGTATGACGGCGACACCGAGACCGATTCGCTTGTCCGCAAGTATGCCGGCACCGGCACGACCGGCTGGACATACGGCGGCGACGGCTACTTCTACTACATGGCCGTCCTGAATCCCGGCGAAGTCACCGATCTGTTCATCTCCGGCATCGAGCTGAAGGACGCGGCTGTCACCACCACCGTCACCTATGACGTGAAATATTGGGACGGCGCCGCTTTCGTCGACGAGACCGGTTTGGATGAAGCAGCGAAAGACGCTCTGATTGCCGGGCTGACCGAGGGCCAGTACGTCGCGTCTGTCATCACCAACGAAGCCACCTCGACCGCCGCCAATGATTATGAACTGAAACTCACGACGGAGACGATCCAGGCTGTCGGCGAAGCCGCCGCCACATGGGCCGCCACCGCGACCGTTACGGCTGTCGATGCTTTCCTAGCCACGATTACCCCGTAAGCAACTCACGGCAATACCGCCCTTTACCGCTTACCTTTCGAGCGTAACGGCGCGGGTTTGATGATCCGGATTAATTAACCCCGCGGAGTTTGCCATTCCGGCGTCTTCCATGGCGCCGGAATGGCACCCAAAGGGAATCCGCTCGGCGCGATGAATGTAGGAGACTGTGATGAAGAAAACTGCGGGCGCGGTGATATCGGGTATGCTGGCCGTCATTTTATTGCTCGGTACGGCTGTGATGCCCGCGCGCGCCGCGCCGATTACCTACGACGGCTGGCTCGCGGACCTTGACGGCAATCTGCTCACCGACAGCGCCGGGTATTATGTGCTGACCATATCGCCGGACATGGTCACCGGCGACACGGTCCGCCTGAACTTCAACCGCTACGCGCGGCTCTTCCTGAACAGTTTTCAAAACGTATCGAACGCGGACGCGTCGTTTAAAATGAAAATTGTCAATAACAGCGGCCACAAACTGACTTTTTCGGATTACGAGTTTACCACGGAGAATATGCTGCCGCGAACAAACAACCTGTTCTCGGCCACGGTCGGCGAACTGACCGAATCGGCCGCTTTCGGCCGCGCGTTCGGCTCCGCGTACACGGCGATGCTGCCGACCATCACCTCGCCGTATATCCGCACGGATTTGTGCCTTCCCGTCAAGTGTTTCGACGGGAAAAACATCAACCTGATGATCGCGCCCATGCGGTGCGTCAACGATGCTCTCCTCGATTTTTATTCCCTGGACGAAACCTATGACATCAACCTGCCGCAGATGATGCGCCGCGACGGCAACCTCGCGGCGGCGGGGTATTCGTCTTACGCCGACTATCTGCGCAAGTTCTATAAAACTTCGAGCCTTTATGACTTGCCGCGCGAGACGGCTTACAATATTCTCGGCACGACGCGCGACGCCCAGACGGGCGTCACGAACTGGAAAGACAACTCCACGGCGGGCAAACCGATACCGGCTACCGAAACCGGGCTTCTGACCAACGACTTTAAGATCTGGGGTATCGTGTACATGAACACCGACCCCGCGAGCAAGGGGGCCTACCCTTACCGCCCGCATTATTTTATGATGGAAACCGACGCGGAAGTGATTGCGTTCGCTTACGATTATTTATATAAGGACGGTCTGCGGTTCAGTTTTGACCAAACCAAACGGCCGTTCGACTTGACCGACTCGGAAGAAGGCCGGGGCGGTGATTTTGGGATTAAAGCGTATTACAATAAGACACCCGGAGCGACGGCGAATGTGAACGCCGTTTTCGGCGGGCTGACGCTGGAAAACGGGGAATCGTTTGCCCTTGACCATGTGACGGGCGGGTATTATGCGCCGAACGCCTGGAACCAGCACCGCATGGTCGATTACGGCTTCAGCCTCACCTTTACGCTCAAGGAGCCCGTCCCGGCGACGACTAAACCGGCCGGCACCACAAGGCCCGGCGGTCTGCCGAACACTTCGGACACCATGCCCGTCGCCCTTGTCGCGGCTGCGGCCGGTTTCCTCGGGGTGCTGCTGGCCATTCAGTTGGTTGTGTATTATAAGAAAAAAAAGTAATATTCCGTGCTTAGCCTCCCCTTCGGCACGGCCGGAGGGGTGGTGTTTTTATAGGCCGAATTCAGTCGGCTGCGGAGGAAGTTTTTTAAGGTGTTTTAGTCCCTATCGACAGAAGTTGGCAAAATTTGTAAATTGTTCGGATTATACTAAATTACAGTCGAAAAAAGCACGGGTTCCAGAATAAAAGGAGATGTGTATTGTGAAGATTTTAATGAACTCCTGCAATCAGTTGTCACAGCGTTTAATGGAAGCCTATTTAAAGCGCAGCGGCATACAAGGCACGGTGATCGCGGTATCGGATATGGCCGTTGCCGCCGATATTGTAAATGCCTGCCAAATCGATGCGCTCATTTACTACTCGGAAAACCCGGAAACGGACAAGCACGAAAAACTCTTCAGCCAAATGGCCGCCTTAAACCCCGATCTCATTATCATGCTTCTCATCGACTCTTTCAACGCCGGCAAACTTGACGAAATCACCGAGGAGTATATCGATGAAAAAGTCCTGCTGCCTTTGGACCCCGACGAATTCACGGAAAAACTAAAGCGGGCCGCCGGAGAGTATGAACTCAAACGCTATGAAATTCCCGTTAGTGAAGTTTTCGACAGCCTGTTGAACTACAGCCCGCAGGGCAGTGACACCGTGGCAAGGCCACCCGCGCCGGCACCCGAACAAAAACCGGTTTATTTTACGACGGAACCGATGTCGGACGAAAACCCGGACGACAATCCGGACGACAAAATATGGGAACACTCCGATTTGTACGAATACATGATGAATCAGAAAAAGATGCTCGATGATTTGAATAAAAAAGTCCGGGAAATCAGCGTCAAACTCAGCCATTAACATAAACCGGCAGCCGTCGGTTATGCCCTCCGGCCTTTGGGCCGGCAGGGCGCTTTTTATAGGTTTCGCTTTTCGTCAAAATTCAGCCTTCTTCGTCGATATTCGATGACACCGCGGCGGCGCTGAAAAAAGAAAAAGAAAACAGCCTTCTTCTAAAAGAGGGCTGTTTTGCTTGAAAGGCCTGAAAATCGCGTTATAATAGATATGATTTACATTTCGGTAAACATATCTTTGCCCAAACCGCACACCGGGCAGACCCAGTCATCGGGGATATCGTTGAATTCGGTTCCGGGAGCGATGCCGCCGTCGGGGTCGCCGATTTCGGGGTCATAGACATACCCGCATACACATTCGTATTTTCCCATTTTAACGCCTCCGTGTCAGTATTCGGAAAATGTTTCCCGCTTCAATATATCACAGGGCTTGCCCGTTTGCAAGAGAGAAAGACCGAAAACCTAATCATGATTGAAAGGAATGGAGTCCATGAAAACCATTCGATGGGGAATCGTCGGAGCGGGAGGCATCGCGCGCCGTTTCGCCGAGGCCTGCAAAAACACGCCGGGCGCGAGCCTTGAGGCGATTGCCTCGCGGACCGAAGAGAAAGCCGCGAAGTTTGCCCGGGAACTCGGCATTGCGCGCAGTTTCGGCAGCTATGAAGCAATGGCCGCGTGGGACGGCATCGACGCCGCGTATATCGCCACGCCGCACGCCACGCACGGACCGTTCGCCATCCTGTTTATGAACCACGGGAAGGCGGTGCTCTCCGAAAAACCGGCCACGGTCAACCAAAACGAGCTTCAAAAAATGCTCGACAGCGCCAAAGAAAACAAGGTCTTTTTCATGGAAGCGATGTGGGCGCGCCTTACCCCGGGCACAATCAAGTTGCTTGAGCTTGTCGAATCCGGGGCCATCGGCGAGGTCAAAGGGATTCAGGCCGCTTTCTGTTACGATATGTCCGACGAACCGGACCACCACGCTTTCAACCCCGTGTACGGCGGCGGCTCTCTGCTCGATGTCGGCTGTTACTGCCTGAGTTTCGCCTCGTGGCTTACGGATTCCCCCGTCGAAGACATTTGCGCGCAGGCCGAGCTCGGCGTCACCGGCGTCGACGTGCACTGCTGTGTGCTCATCAAATACCAAAGCGGCGCCATCGCTTCTCTGACTTCGGCGATGCTCTTGCAAAAGCCCGGTGACGGGTATGTTTTCGGGGACAAAGGCTACATCAAAACGACCGACCGGTTTTACGCGCCGCAGGAGTTCACCGTGTTTGCGGAAGGCAAGGAACCGGTCGTATATAAATGCCCGTTCCTCGGCAACGGCTTTGAGGAGCAGATTCTCGAAACCAACCGGTGCCTGCGGGAAGGCAAACTCGAAAGCGATTTGATTCCGCACGCGCAGTCGATGAAAATCATGGGGCAAATGGACGAAATCCGCAAAAAAATCGGCGTCAAATACCCGCTGGATGTTTATTAACGGTTAGTAATTAGTGATTAGCGGTTAGTGGGCAGCGCGATTTTATGATTCTCTTGTTATCAGCGCCGCTGCCGTCCGAAAGGCGTTCAGCCGACGCAGTGCCAAAGTCTTTTGCGGGCTGCCATCCCTGAATTTCATCAGCAGTTTTTCGCACATGCCGATTAACAGCGTGTAAGTTTCGGCGGCGTCTTGCCGTTCCGGTTGTGTATATTGCGCTTTCTTTCGCTCTTCGCCGAGCGCGTTTTCTATAAGCGGCACCGTCATGGAATACGCTCTCAGCTGCCTGTCCACCCACTTCTTTTGCGGGCTGCCGTCTTTCAGTTTCGTCCGCGCTTTTTCGCATTTGCTTATCGAGGACCGAAAGGTTTTAATGGCTTGCTCCAACTCCTCCCGTGGGAATTCCTCCATCGTGTGCCCTCCTTATGAAATAGGTTGCCCGGCAGCCTTTTTGCGCTCTGCGGAGCGCCGCCCTGTTTGAATCCGTCATGCCATAACCAAAAGAATAATCCCCCGTCGGGAGACGACGGGGGATTATTCTTTTGGTGGACCTGAAGGGATTCGAACCCACGACCTCTCGGATGCGAACCGAACGCTCTCCCAACTGAGCTACAGGCCCGTTCATGCCCACAAATTATAAACGATTAAAATTGTGTTGTCAAGGTAAAAAATATAAACAACAAAAGGAAAATTGCGGCTGATTCATCATTTTTGCAGATGAATGTTCAAATCAATCGTGAGCGGCAATATCTCGGATTTTGTATACCTCGCGATTTCCTTCAGGCGAATCGAATCAAGGATGCTCGCGACAAGCGTATAGGACACGCCGTGTTTTTTTGCCCGCCCGGTCCGGCCTATGCGGTGGATGTAGTACTCGTTTTCATCCGGAACGTCACAGTTGAATATGGCGTCGACGTCGTCGATATCCAATCCGCGCGACGCGACGTCGGTCGCGACAAGAATTTTCAGTTCGCCTCTGCGAAAGGCGCTTAAAACCTTTTCGCGGGCGCTTTGCTTAATATCGCCATGGATACAGTCAACGGTATATCCTTTGTTCGAGAGCATTCTCGTAATGCGCTCCACCTTGCTTTTGGTGTTGCAGAACACCATGGAGCGGTCATAGCCCTCTTTTTCGATCATATGAACGATCGCCTTCGGCTTTTCAATTTCGTTGACCTTTATGCTGTATTGCAGGATGTCCGGTTTGTTCTCGGCGTCCTCATTGACGGTTATTTCGACGGCGTCGCGCTGATACATCCAGCCGATGGTCATCACGTCACGCGAAAGAGTCGCGGACAAAAGCGCGAGGTTTACGCGATGAGTCGTCCGGTCAAGGATCTTCGTAACATCTTTAAAAAAGCCCATATCGACCATTCTGTCGGCTTCGTCGAGCACGACTGTCTCCACCGCGCCAAGCCTAATGGTCCTTCGGTTCAGATGATCCAAAAGCCTGCCCGGCGTCGCGACGACGATCTGCGGGTTCCGTTTCAATGCCTTCAGCTGAACGGCGATCTGCTGCCCGCCGTAAACGCAGACGACCTTGATGCCGTTGATAAACTGGCAGATATCGCGGAGCTCCGAGGTGATTTGAAGGGCCAGTTCGCGCGTAGGCGCGAGAATCAACGCTTGCACACGGTCGTCCTCGAGGTTGATATGCTCGACGATGGGGATACCGAACGCGTAGGTTTTGCCTGTGCCCGTCGGCGCTTTGGCGATGACATCCCTCCACTCGAGCATCGGGGGGATCGTTTTCGCCTGCACCGGCGTCGGTTTGTCGAATCCGTTCTTTTTGACAACCTTCAGCACTTCGGGGGATAGATCCAATTGGTCAAAATTCTTAATTTCCATCGCTGTTTTCACTTCCTCGGAAAACGAGGAGAAAGCACATAAAGCTCTCTCCTCGGCAAGTTCATTTTATCTGCTTTTCATTAGCCTTCTCTTTGGTCTGTTTCGTATGCGCCAGACTCAAACGGAAGAATCCTTTTGTTATTCATTTGAACACAGTATAGCATAGTGTATTCCGATATGCAAGAATTTTGCCGGTACAATCCGCATCCCCCGGCCAAACGCGCCGAAAGCCTAACTCTTGGGGGCCGGCGCCTTGACAACGATAAGTTCCAGTGTTCCGCCGTGCAGATTTCGGACATTCATCTTGGTTTGGAACGGGATTTTCAGCAGAGTGCCGGCCTCGTATTCGTGAATTTCCTGATCGTTGAGGCCGATGGATAATTTCCCCCTAACAACGGTCATATAAACGTTGGAGTTTGAAAAATGCTCCGGCAGCCCTTCGCCTTTGTTAAACACCATGTGCAGGTAATGGACATTCTCGTCGAATACGACTTTTTCGACGGCCTTTTCATCGCCGAGCGAAAGTTGAAATACCTGTTCAACCATAATGGTATACCTCCTAAATATGCTTGTATACGGATTATACCATAAAGTGTTATTGCTTATTCGTTGCGGCCGCAACAAGTTCGGGTTTTTCTGTTCGTCTTTGCCGTAATGACCGGTCAAGGCTCCCGTTTTGCAGCGAGGGTCTTACTATTGCGGTACAGGATGTTATATTCAACCGAGGCATCATATCATCGCCGCCGGCACAATGAGTGTTTCGCGGTCAAACGCGCCGAATGCGTCGGCCATGCAAAGCACAGCTCCCGTGCCGCGTTTGAGGGGGGATTTGTCGATTATGGAGAAAGCCCGTGTCACGCGCTTGTCGGGCAGCGCGGATTTTTTTATTTCTATCGGGAATAGCCGGCCGTCGCCTTCTATGAGCAAATCGATTTCTTTCGCGTCACGGTCCCGGTAGTAATAGAGATATGGCTCTTTCGCGTTGTTATAATAGCTTTTTATGATCTCCGAAACGACGTAATTTTCAAACAGCGCGCCGCTCATCGCGCCGTTCATTGTTATATCGGGCGTGCTCCACTTTGTCAGGTAGCATACAAGGCCGGTATCGTAAAAATACAATTTTGGCGTCTTGACCGTTCGTTTGAGCACATTGTTTGAATATGGATGCAGATAAAAAATGATGCCGAGCGTTTGAAGTATCAGCAGCCAGTTCTTCGCGGTTGCCTGGTCAATGTCGGCGTCATCGGCGATGCTTTTATGATTGATCAGCTGCCCGGCGCGCGCCGCAACGGCGGTGATAAAATTCATGAATTTTAATGAATCGATCGCGCCGGAAAGCTCGTGGATATCCCGGTCGATATATGTGCTTAAATAAGAGGAATAGAAAGTCTCCCGGTTCTGCGCCTCCCGGGCGGCGACCGCGGGCATGCCGCCGCGCCAGATGAGCTTGAAAATGTCCGGTGTTGTCAGCGCTTCTACTGTTTTTTGTCGCTCCAAAAGCCTGTCAAAATCGACCGTGAACGGTTCGCTTTTGATGCCGCCCGTTTCGCTCTGCGAGAGCGGCAGCATATTCAGCAGCGCCACACGGCCTGCCAGAGACTCCCTAACGCCGCGCATGAGTTTGAACACCTGCGAGCCCGTCATCCAAAAATCGCCGTTATTCCTGTCGCGGTCGGCGATAATTTTGACATAGGTAAAAAGTTCGGGTGCATATTGCACTTCGTCGATGAGAATCGGCGGCTTGTGCATTTGGAAAAACATCGCGGGGTCATTTTTTGCCATATTCCGCTCGTTTAAATCATCCAATGTGACATACGCCCGGCCCCGGTTTTCGTCTTCCATAAGCTTTTTGAGCATGGTCGTCTTGCCGACCTGGCGGGGGCCGGTTATTAAAACGGCGGGGAAATCCTTTGCGGCCCGGATGACCACATCTTCCAAATCTCTTCGAATGTAACCCATGACGACACTCCCTTCGGCAGATATATGATATATATCCTATTATAGCCGTATTTTATTGTTCGTCAATAGGTTCTTTAAGATATTGACAAGCAATATTTAATTGCTGTGCGGGAAAACACCGTTTACAACATACAACTTTTCAACAGGAAGCGGTAATCACTAATTTAGAAAAAAACAACTTCGGGGCGGAATTTCTTGCGCCCCGGCAACATTTTATATGGGTACTGATTCCATTATTTCAGCTGTAAGCACATGCTGTATAAACATCTAAATTCTTACAGCAGCGCCCGTATGCTCGCGGCGACGGCGGCGGCGCAGGTCCGGACGCCCTCCTCGGTCAAATGCGTCTTATCGTCGCTTTTGATGAAAACTTCGTTGTTCGGCCGTGTCAGAGCGTACAGGTCGTCGACGGCGTCGAGTTCGCCGCCGAACGCCTCGAGAAAACGGGCGGTATAGCGCTCGATATCCGCATTGTCGCGCGAGGGGTGGCCGGGGCCGACCGCCGTGGTGGTGGCGAAAATCACTTTCGCGCCGGTCTTCTTGAGCTCCCGCAGGATTCTGCCCATGTCGCGCACATATTCGTCAATGTCCGTGAAGCAGCCGTCCTCCGGGTAAACGCGCAGGATATCCCACAGCCCGTTGTTCCAGTGGATAACGTCGGGTTCCGGGAACTGCGGCAGCCAGTGCCGCAGGCTGTTGAGCGTGTACTTCACGAAACGGCCGTTTTCCGGCGGGCTCCATATCTCGCAGCCGTCTTCGGCCAGCAACGCTTTGACCGCGTCCTGATAGCTTAAGCGGATGGAATCGCCCATAAGCATGATTCTTTTCATTGGCCGGTTACCCCAAACATAAAAAACTCTCTTACAAATTATTCAATATACTTTACGAATTACTCACTATGCGTTATTGTTTGCGCGAGCCAAAAGAAAATACGATTTATAAATCACAGGTTAAACATCACAAGCCCGGCGACGCCCGCCAGGCAGGCCGCTGAAAGCGAAGGTGTACGGCTCGTCGGGTGACAGTTGCGTCGCGATAAACCGGGAACCGAGCGATACCCCCGAGAAGAGGAACCCGGCCGCCGCGTTTCATCACCCACCGGTTGACCGGCCACACTAAAAACAGCAAGGCGACGTCCAGGCCGAGAAGCAGATAGTTCATACGGCAGCCCTTTCAACGGCTTTGTAGAAAAACAGCCTGCTCGAGCGTTTCCCGGGAAGCGAAACACAAAAGCCGTTTTGTATCAGGCCTTCGGAAGACACCTCCATGACATCGCCGGTGTCCGCGTCCTCGAAACAATAGGTTTTCCCGGGCAATACGCCGCCCAAATCAAAGCGGGCAGCCTCGCACGGGGAAAGCGGCCGGCGAAAAATGAGGACAATGCCCTCGCCCGTCTCGGGCCGATCATATTGGGACGCGGCCCAGTTGCTGTCGTCAACGGGCGGAATCGTCAGAGGATAATAGTCGCAGGAAAAGAACGGCCGGGCCCGCCGGTATTCCGCGTTGATTTGCCGGACCCATTCAAGCGGCTGCTCCTCTGTGATTTCTCTGCCTTCGTAGCCCCAGTAGGACGACACAAACGAGGCGGAATAGCAGCTGCGCGCTTTGTAGGTGTCGCCGAGGCCGAAGCCGTTGCCGGTGCCCGAATAAGGCAGCCATTGGGAGATGCCCATGTTGTGAGTCTGGGAAGTTTCGGCGTCCGCGTCCCAGGTGCACTGGTAGTCGCTGCGCCACAAGGGCATCGAGCGCCGAAGCGTCTCAATGTCAATGCGCCGCCCGCCGCTCGCGCAGTTGTCGATGAGCAGGCCGGGAAAGCGCTCGAGCAGCGCGTCCCAAAACGCGTACAGCCCTGTGATGTGCTTGATTTCGTTGATGCCGCCGCGCTCCGGCTCGTCGTTCGCCAGCCAGAAGCGCAGGGGGTCGATGTTGAAATCCTGCCGGTAACAGCCCAGGGAAAGATTTTCTATGAAGGAGGATACGAGTTCAATCGTCCCGTTCAGGGCGTCCTCGTTTCCCAGATTCAGCAGCCGGTTGTCACTTTTGCGCGTTTCGCCCGGCATCTTGAAAAACCAGTCCGGGTGTTCTTGCGGCGTCGGGTTCGAACGAATGACGCGCTCGGGTTCTATCCAAAGGAGCATTTTCATGCCGTTTTCCCGCGCGGCTTTCGCGACCTCCCGCAGGCCGTCGGGGTGCGTTTTGGTGTTGACAGCCCAGTTCCCCGTCTGCGTACCCCAGTCGCCGACATGCTCGCTCGGGCAGTATCCGTCGGGCGAGCCGTACCAGCCGGCGTCAATCCAGAAATACTCAAAGCCGAAATTGTTTTCGGCGTATTTTTTTATGCGCTCAATCATCCGGTCCGACGGCATGGCGCCCCAGGCCATGATGCAATGAGGCCCTTCGGCCGGCCGGCCCGGTTTGCCGACAAGGGAAAAATGCTCTTTGATGAGCCGCCGGAATTGATTGTGGCCGGCGGTTTGGCCGTTTTCGTACCGCATCAACAAAACGGAGGAGGTTCGTATTCTTTCACCGGGCAACAGGCGGAAGGCGGCATGCTGTATGCCCGTTTGTATGCGTATGTTATCGTCGTCCCTTGAAAAAACGGCGCGCCATTGGACGGTCCAGCCGATGGCTGTTATCACGCCGTTTTCGCCTTTGTTGATGTCAAAAAACGGGGCGCGGCCGTCGGAGGAGCGGCCGCCCTCGCAGGAATAGGAACGCGATTGGCCGGGGAGAATCGGCTCTGCCTTCGAGCAGAATTCGTCCCTCGCCAGAACCGCGCCTTTGGGATTGTAGATTTTCGCGGCGTCTTCGCGGATGGCAAACCCGGGCACCCGCGGCTTGTCGTATTCGAAAGGAATGCGGACGTCGCCGTCGAAGAGTTCCGTAATCAGGCCGCTTTTTTCCGGCGAGTTGTTAAAGAATGAAAGAACCCACTCCGTGGCGCCGAACTCGGAGTATTCTTTGACGGTTTGGGTGATTTCGAGCCCGTCGGGCAGGGTAAAGACGGTTTCATAGGAATCAACGGAGGCGCTTTTAAGTACGGCCGCCGAGGGTTCGCCGTTATACAGAAAGGAAAACTTCAAAACATCATCTCCCAACGCGGCTTTCGGTTTTAACCAATATAGCATACAATCCGCCCGTAATCCATAGGTTTTAAAGAATCCCCGCGACGAAACCTGCCCGGCGCGATTATGTGGCAATTTTGTCCGTATTTCATAGAATAGAACAGTCGTCCTAACACACCGTCAGGTTGGATGGGGGGGAAACCATTGAACAACATGGAGAATTTCGGCAGCGACTCGATGAACAGAATGCCCGGCATGAACGGCCAGCCTCTTGAGCGGCAAGGGATGCCGCCGCTGACGCAGGCTGACTTGGACGCCATGCAAGCCTATCAGGCTGCCTATCCGGAAATATTCTATAAGCTGCAGCCGTATATCATGATGATGTGCGACCAAATGGACTCGTTTGGGACCGCAATGCCGAACCAGGAAATGATTGAGCAGATGAGCGACAACATTTATGAGGATTTGCTCAGGATGTACCCGGACCTTGCCGATTATGTTCGCAGCCACGATAACGCCATGCCCGAAGAGGAAGACGCCGTTGAGGCTATTACCTACGGCGGATTTCGCCCGGGCGATCGCCGCAGGCGCCCGTTCCAACGCAGGGGCCTGCCGAGGGATCTGATTCAAATCCTGCTGCTTTCGGAGCTCGCCCGCCGCAGAAGAAGGTATTTTTACTAACAGTCGGATCTCACCATCAGCGTCGAACATTTAAGAGGGTATCTCTAAGCCTTGCTTGAAGTGTAATATATGACCGGCTTCTTGCCGATATTCTTCTTCGATTGGTTTTGAGAGCCCTCTTGTGTTTGCCGTCGTTTTTCGGAGGCACGGTGCCATGTGCTGCGGCAGAGTCCTTTGCCATTTCCCGGTAATGGCTGTTTTTTATCAAGTTTGGCTTCCTTTTAGCTTCGCCTTGTTAAACGCGATCGCTATTGTAATTTATAATTTGAATTGAGGTACGGTAATGATATCAAGCGCTGAATATATACAAGAGTCCCTCGCGCTGCATTTGTTTTTTGCGAGGATCATGAAGGAGCATTCCTTCTTTCTTGAAATAGGGTTTACTCCGAAGGACCATGTTTTATCCTCACAGGCGGATTATTTCCGCAGAGCGTTTGACGCTCTTTTGGAAGATGTAATTGATTTGTCGGCCGGCGTTGTTTCCCCCGGGGTTCTTCTTTCCGGTGAAGTCGTGACGCCTTACACCATGGACGCGGAGAAGTCTTCCGCCTACTTTACAGGTGTCAACATCGCGACAGGGCTGACCGGAGACGAGCTTCGCCTTGAAAGCGACGGCGCTCAGATAAATCCTTCGCTCGAGGAAAGGGTTTTCAGCGTCAACGACGAAGCAATCCGGTTGTTAAACGGCTTGATTCAGTTGAAAACAAGCTTGTTGGCAAACGTGCTTGCATGCAGGCTGTTTACCGTGAACTATCCTCTGCTGATTGACCATATCCTCAGAGAGGCGCGGCTCTATCTGCATCTGCTGCGGCGCCTGCAAAACCGCGAGAGTTTTGACCCGGAAAAGGAAGCTTACGAACAGGAAACATTTTGGAACAGGATTATGGCGGAGCATTCGAAATTCATACGCGGTTTGCTTGACCCTACCGAAGAAGACCTGTTCGTTTTAGCCGACAACTTCGGCAAAGAATTTGACGCGCTTTCAAACGAAGTAAAAACGGCGATGGATAAAACAATGCCGCTGAAAAAGGTTACGGATGAAAGCATCGCGGCAACCGAAAGAATCCGCGATTTTAACAGGACGGGAACCGAGGGCCTTCTCGGCTGTAGAATCAAATCCGTTATCATCCCTCTTTTAGGCGACCATGTGCTGCGTGAATCAAACCACTATTTGCGGCTGCTCAACGAATACAAACGGCAGCTGTAACAACACAAAAACACGGTGCAAGGGTTTTTGTTTTACCCTTGCACCGATACCGTAATATCCATCGTATTCGCTATACCAGCGGAATCGTATAAGTATACAGCGTGTACCAGACCCCTGCCGAGAAACTCCTGCCGCGCAGAATCACTTCGTCATCATACACTTCAAAGATAAAACCGGTCCCGTTCGAAACGGTTCCGTTGAGACCGGCGCTCGGGTACATATAGCAAGGTAAATTCACACTGTGGACCGAGCCGTAGGTTTCCACACTATTGTAGCCGTAAATGTGTTCGGTTAAGCCGTTTGTGAAACCAAGATGGATATGGCCGCTGAGAAGAAACACATTTTTATAGCTTTTCAGAATCGCTTCCACCCGGGTGGACTGCTCCCCGAATCCGCCGTCCTCCGGCTGCGGCTCTTTGTCGCCCCATGTTTCGGGCAGACCGTGTGTTGCGTTCATCGGCCAGTGGCTGAGCACAAATATCGGCTTGTTGTCTTGTGACGCCTCTTCCAGGGTTTCCCCGAGCCATGCCAGCTGTTCGTCACTGATATAGGCGGACACATGGTCGCTTTCACTGCCGAGAATGATAAAATGATACCCGTTTATCTCGGCCGCGTAATACATCTTGTCGACGCTGCGGCCGGTGATTTGGCCGGTGTATTGAGTAAAAAGTTCCTTCGCTTTGCCGCTGTCATCGCTTTGTGTCCAGGTGTCATGGTTGCCGGCGGCAACAAGGATGTTCTTCGCGGGAGTATACCGCCTCATTGTGTTGCAAAGCATCTCGTACTGTTCAACTTCCCCATGGTCGGTATTGTCACCGGTCATAACCAGGGCGTCCAACGGGTACGCGGATTTTTCCATATCATAAAGCCCGAGTTCCAGCATTCCCGAACGAAAAACGCTGTCCGTCATATGAATATCCGAAATGGCCGCGAAACACAGCCGGACGTTCTCCTCATCAACCGGCGCGAATTCCGCCGTAAAATTTCCCAGCAGCGGTGAGGAAAAAAACGAAAGAAAAGACAGAAGAATCAGCATAATTCTTTTCAGGGGCACAACCATACAGCAACCGCCTTTCGTGGATATTAAAATCCGGATTCCCGGGTATGACGCGCCGTCAAAACGAAACGAGCGTTGGTTTTCTATATAAGTTTACCTGAAAATATAAAAATTGTAAATAAGTTTATCCATCTTCTTGTCCCGGGCATAATATTCCTTTTTTAACGCATACTATTGGGAACGAATGCAGGAAGGCCGTGATGCCCTGTGTCAAACCCATCCCGAACGCCCAACCGGCTGATGAATGAAAAATCCCCGTATTTGCTCCAGCACGCTTACAATCCCGTCGATTGGTACCCCTGGGGAGAAGAGGCCTTCGCCAGGGCGAGGGAAGAGGACAAGCCCGTTTTTTTAAGCGTCGGCTACTCCACCTGCCACTGGTGCCATGTCATGGAGCGCGAATCGTTTGAGGACGAAGAAACGGCGAAGATTTTAAACGAAAGCTTCGTCGCTGTAAAGGTTGACAAAGAGGAGCGGCCGGACATCGACGCGGTCTATATGGCGGTCTGCCAGGCGATGACCGGCTCGGGCGGGTGGCCGATGACCGTCATCATGAGCCCCGACCAAAAGCCGTTTTTTGCCGGCACCTATTTCCCGAAGGAATCGCGTTACGGCATGCCCGGCCTCAATGATATTCTGGCCGCAGTGTCGGAAAAATGGAGAAACGGCCGTGCGGAACTGCTGCGAAGCGGCGATGAAATTCTCAGAGCGCTCGGCCGCGCCGCGGCCGGCAAATCCCCGCGGTCCATGAGCAGGGAGCTGATGCTCAAAGCCAAGGCGGCCCTTGAGCGGGAATTTGACCCGCTGTACGGCGGGTTCGGCTCCGCGCCGAAATTCCCCTCGCCCCACAACATTTTGTTTCTTCTTCGATACGCGTTGTTTGAGAAAGACGGCAAAGCAAAAGCCATGGCCGAAAAAACGCTCGAGCAGATGTTCCGCGGCGGCATTTTTGACCATGTCGGCGGCGGCTTTTCCCGCTATTCGACGGATAATAAATGGCTTGCGCCGCATTTTGAAAAAATGCTGTATGACAACGCGTTCTTAACCGTGGCGTACACCGAGGCGTACCAGGCGACGGGCAGGATGCTTTACCGGCACACGGCCGAAAGGATCATCGGGTATGTCCTGCGCGAACTGACGCACGAGCGCGGCGGCTTTTTCTGCGCGTTCGACGCGGACAGTGACGGTGTCGAGGGCAAATACTATCTGCTGACCCCGGAAGAGACGCGCGAGGCGCTCGGCGAAGCGGACAGCATCTACTTCAACCGGTATTACGGCATAACGGCAACCGGCAATTTTGAGGGCAGGAACATCCCGAACCTCCTTGACAAAAAAGACATCGACAAGCCGGACCCGATTATCGAATCACTCAACGAAAAGATCGCCGCCTACCGGCTCGGCCGGACGACGCTGCACCGGGATGATAAAATTTTAACATCGTGGAACGCCATGATGATAACCGCCCTCGCGAAAGCGGCTCGGGTGTTCGAAAACGGCGCGTATCTCCGGGCGGCGCAAAGGGCGATGGATTTCGTGCGTGGGGAATTGAGCGACGGCGCGGGAGAGCTGAAGGTCCGCTGGCGCGGCGGCGAAGCCGCCGGCAACGGGTACCTCGACGATTACGCCTTCACGATATGGGCGCTGCTGTCGCTGTATGAGGCGTCCTGGGACGCCGGCAGGCTCGGGCAGGCGCTTGAATACGCCAAGAGAATGATCGACGGCTTTGAGGATAAGGAAAACGGCGGATATTACCTGTACGCCGCCGGAAGCGAACAGCTCATTTCGCGGCCTAAGGAAACCTACGACGGCGCTGTGCCCTCGGGCAACTCCATGGCCGGTTTCGTCCTGCAAAAACTCGCGGCGCTGACGGGCGACCCCGGTTTGGCCGAAGCGGCCGCCCGGCAGCTCGATTTTTTAGCCGGCGAAGCGGCGCGTTACCCCGCCGGCTTCACGTTCGCGCTCACGGCCGGGATGGCGCAGGTTTACCCCGGGGCGGAAATTGTCTGCGTAACGGAGAAGGACGCGCCGGGCGAAGCGTTCCGAAAACTGACGGGCGGGTTGTATCTGCCGAACACAACGGTTCTGGTCAAAGACGCCGCGAACGCGGCCGCGCTTGAAAGCACGGCGCCGCTGAAGGCGTCGAATCGCGCGATTCGCTCACGCGAAACCTATTATGTGTGTGAAAACCGCGCCTGCCTGCCTGCGTTTACGGATATCGGGGAACTTGAAAAAATCTTAACCGGCAAATAAAAAATAAAAAAATGTTGACATTTTGGGAAGACGCTGTTAATATAATGAATACAACAAAGCGGAGCGGCTTTTTTAAAAGGGAATCGCTCCCACCTTCGGGGTTTCGTCCGCCGAGAGGTCAATACCGGCCGGGGTGCGCGGCATCCGGTTATGTGTTGATTTTTTACGGGGACGGTGACTGCCGCCCCCGCTTTGATTTTACCAAGACGGCATACGGAGGTGCTTTTTATCAGTATCAAGGAAGTGCAGATCAATGAGGGAATCCGCGACAAAGAAGTCAGGGTGGTGACCGACAGCGGCGAGCAGCTCGGCATTATGACCAGCGCGAATGCTCTGAAGCTTGCGGAGGAAAAAAACCTTGACCTGGTCAAGATCGCGCCGCTGGCGAACCCGCCGGTGTGTAAAATCATGGACTACGGCAAATACCGTTTTGAGCAGTCCAAGCGGGAGAAAGAAGCGAAAAAGCATCAGAAGACCGTGGAAATCAAAGAAGTTCGGCTTTCGCTTAAAATTGACACGCATGACTTTGATACCAAAGCAGGGCACGCGAAACGATTTCTGTCGGCAGGCGATAAGGTTAAGGTTTCCATCCGGTTCAGAGGGCGCGAAATGGCGCACCCGGATATCGGCCTGAACATTATGAAAAGGTTTGCCGAGGAATGCGCGGAATTCGCGGCCGTTGAAAAATCCGCGAAGCTCGAAGGCCGCCAAATGCTAATGTTCCTGACGCCGAAAGCCGTCAAATGACAATCCTATTAAAAACCGGGAGGAAAACACCATGCCAAAAATCAAAACCCACTCCGGAGCGAAAAAGCGCTTCAAACTCTCAAAAAACGGCAAACCGATGCGCTCGCATGCCTATATGAACCACATCCTGACGAAGAAAAACACGAAACGCAAGAGGAATCTTCGCAAAGCGACCGTCGCGGACGATACGAATGTAAAGCAGATCAAACGCCTCATCCCCTACAAATAATCGGGCGAATCTACTTTGTTTTGTGTTTGACATTTCGGGCATTGCTCTTGAAATAAACATTCACAGCAGGAAGTTTGGCTGCATTCAGAACAAAAAACGGAGGGAATTATCATGGCTCGTATTAAGGGCGCAACCATAACAAGAAAAAGAAGAAACAAGGTGCTGAAGCTCGCGAAGGGTTACTACGGCTCGAAAAGCAAGCTTTTTAAGACCGCGAAACAAGCGGTTATGAAATCCGGCAATTACGCGTATATCGGCCGCAAACAGAAAAAGCGCGATTTCCGCAGGCTGTGGATTACCCGTATTTCCGCCGCAGCAAAAATGAACGGCACCAATTACTCGACATTTATAAACGGCCTGAAAAAAGCCGATATTCAACTCAACCGCAAAATGCTTTCCGAAATCGCGATTTCGGACCCGGCCGCGTTCACGGCTTTGGTCGAGAAAGCGAAAACAGCCGCTGCAGGCTGATAACCGCGGCAGGGGCGGCGTTGAACAGCCCCGGGTGAAGGCAGACGAACAGTCTGCCTTTTTTCTTGACCTGCGCGCAGATGATTGACGCGGGAAACGGATTTATGTATTATAGTATACTATATCGGCCCAACGCATCATGTAAGGGATAAACGCCATGGAGAAAATCACAAGCAAAGCCAACGAAAAGATCAAATTTGCCGCCCTGCTTTCACAAAGCGCGCAGGCAAGGCGCGAGCACGGCCTTTTTTTGCTTGAAGGCGCCCGCCTCTGCGCGGACGCGGCCGCTTCTGCGGTTGAAATCGAACAGGCGTTTTTCACACCCGAGGCTTTGGCCAAATACGCGGACGCAGCCGAAGCGGTCATCGGCCGCTCGAAAGCCTGTTTTGAGATAACCGGTGAAATCAGCGCCCGGCTTTCGGAAACAAGGACAGCGCAGGGATTATTCTGTGTCTGTAAAATGCTTGACAAAGCGGAAAACGGTTATAAAATGGATATGGATGGGAAGTATATTGCTTTGGAAAATATACAGGATCCGTCCAACCTCGGCGCGATCTGCCGCACGGCGGAGGCTCTCGGAATCACCGGCCTGATTGCCGCGGGGGGTTGCGACATATACAACCCCAAAGCGCTCCGGGCGGCCATGGGCTCCTCCCTGCGTTTACCGATTCTTCAAACCGGCGATTTGCCGTCTTTGCTGCTGACCGCCAAAGAAAACGGAATGCTGACGCTTGCCTCGACGGTTTCACCGCGGGCCGTTCCCGTCGGCAGCCTGCCGCCTCACGCGGGCGTCGTCTGCGTCATCGGCAACGAGGGCGCGGGTATCGGCGAAGAAACGGCGAAGGCCTGCGCGGCGAGCGTGACCATTCCGATGAAGGGCCGGGCGCAGTCTTTGAACGCGGCTGTTTCCGCGGCCATATTGATGTGGGAGCTGACGCGTTGACGAATGTACTGACAGGCGAGCCGTCGGGAACAAGCGCGGCGGATTTGCGGGCATACTGGGTTTGGCTTCAGAACGGCGTCGGCATCGCCGGCTGGGCGGGTGAAATCCTCGCTTGCTTTTCCACCCCGAAAGAGCTTTACGAAGCGGGGTCCAGGGAGTGGAGGCTGTCCGGCGCCCTGACAGGCCGGCAGATCCGGCGGCTCGAAAGCTATTCGCCCGAACAGGCTCAAATCGTTGTGAAGCAATGCGACACCAACGGCTGGAAGATTGTGACGCCCGTTTCACCCGACTACCCTTCGCTTCTGTTGCAAACAGAGAATTACCCCGTTGTGCTCTATACCTGGGGCGACCTTGGATGCTTGAAAAATACGATTCCGGTCGCGGTTGTGGGAACGCGTTCCGCCACGCGCCGAAGCGTTGATATTACGGGCAGGCTGTGCGCCTCCCTCGCGGCGGCGGGGGCGGTCGTTGTCAGCGGAGGCGCGTTGGGCATTGACAGCGCGGCTCACACGGGAGCCCTTTTCGGAGGCGGAAAGACGGTGGCGGTTCTCGGCTGCGGCCTTGACGCGAAGTACTTGATGGGCAACTTCGCGCTGCGGACCCAAATCGCCGCGAGCGGCGCGGTAGTCAGCGAATACCCGCCGCAAACACCCGCGGCCGGCCCGAACTTTCCTATCCGCAACCGGCTGATATCGGGCATGTGCCTGGGCACTGTGGTCATCGAGGCCGGCGAAAGAAGCGGCTCCCTGATCACAGCGAGCTTCGCGCTCGAGCAGGGAAGGGATGTTTTCGCCGTCGCCGGCGATATTATCAACTCCTCGTTTACCGGCACAAACAAACTCATTCGAGACGGCGCGAAACCCATCTTTTCGGCCGCCGATATCCTTGAGGAATATGCCTTCCGCTGCCCCGGACTTATCGATACGGACAATCTCGAGAGGGATTTGTCGAAAGTGGCCTTTCCCGCCGAGGGCCTTGCCGCTGTCAAGACGCCGGCGCGCCGCGAACGGCCGGCTCCGGCTCCCGATACCGCTGTCGTCACAAAGGGGGCTAAAAGCGAAACACGCGCCGTGCGGCCGCTGCCGGAAGGCACCGGCGAAGACGCGAAGCGAATTTACGCTTTGATAGGAACACAACCCGCGCATATCAACGACATTGTGGCGGCTTCCGGCCTCGACAGCGCCGCGGTTTTCACGGCGGTCACCGAGTTAGAACTTTTCGGCTACATCGAACTGGCCGCCGGAAGAAGATATGTGCTCAAACAATAAATTCGTGTGCATTAGGAGCAAGTTATGTCAAAACTCGTTATCGTCGAATCCCCCTCAAAAGCCAAAACCATAAAAAAATACCTGGGCAGCGGTTATGATGTCGCCGCCTCGGTCGGCCATGTGCGCGACCTTCCGGCGGCCAAATTGAGCATCGATGTCAAAAACGATTTTGCCCCGAAATATTCCGTTATCAAGGGCAAAGAAAAGTTTGTCAAGGAGTTAAAGCAAAAGGCCGAAAAAAGCGACAAAGTGTTCCTCGCGACCGACCCGGACAGGGAGGGCGAGGCCATTTCCTGGCATATCGCCGTTTTGCTCGGGCTCGACCCGAACGATAAGAACCGGATAACCTTTAATGAAATAACTAAAAACGGCGTGGCTGACGGCATGAAATCTCCACGGACGCTCGACATGAACCTGGTCAACGCGCAGCAGGCCAGACGGATTCTCGACCGCCTTGTCGGGTATTCGCTGAGCCCCTTTATTTCGCAAAAAATCCGCCGCGGCCTTTCGGCCGGCCGCGTCCAAAGCGTCGCCGTCAAGCTTATCGTGGACAGGGACGCCGAAATCGAGGCGTTTGTGCCCGAGGAATATTGGACCATCGGCGCAAAACTGCTGACACCCGAAAAAAAAGAATTCACGGCGCAGTTCCAGGGTGACGAAACCGGGAAAGTCAAACTCACCCGCAAGGAACAGGCCGACGCGTTTCTCACGCGCCTCGAGGGAGCCCGGTATGTTGTCGGCGGTGTAAAGAAGGGCACCAAAAAACGAAGCCCCGCGCCGCCGTTTATCACCTCAACACTCCAGCAGGAGGCCTCCCGGCGGCTGGGTTTTCAGGCGCAGAGGACGATGAAGGCGGCGCAGGAGTTGTACGAGGGCGTCGATATCGAAGGCACGGGCCTGACGGGCCTTATCACCTATATGCGGACGGACTCTTTTCGCGTTTCCGACGAAGCCAGGGTTCTCGGCGCCGAGTATATCGCGCAGAATTTCGGCGGAGGGTACCTTCCGGAAAAACCGCGGTTCTATAAATCCCGCGCGAGCGCCCAGGAGGGGCACGAGGCCATTCGCCCCACGCTGCCCTCCCTCACGCCGGAACAGGTCAAAAGCAGCCTTTCGGCGGACCAGTATAAAATCTATTCCTTGATATGGAGGCGTTTTCTCGCGAGCCTTATGGCGGACTGTGTTTTGAATACGGTGAAAGCGGAAATCAAAGCGTTCCGCCCCGAGGACGAAAATGCCGGAAAATTCTGCCTGTTTACCGCGACCGGCTTTTCCGTCCGTTTCGACGGGTTTACGAAACTGTATGAGGAAATGGCCGACGACTCGCTCAAGGCCGAAGGGAATCTGCCGGAGATCAAGGAAAAGGACAACCTGTCGCTTAAAAAACTTGAGGCCGAAAAGCATTTTACACAGCCGCCGCCCCGATTCACCGAAGCGTCGCTCATCAAAGCGCTTGAGGAAAACGGCGTCGGCCGGCCGAGCACATACGCGGCGATCATCTCGACGATCATCAAGCGCGACTATGTCAAAAGAAGCGCGAAGCTGCTGATGTCGACCGAACTCGGGGCCGCCACCACAAAACTGCTCGACGAGCGTTTCCCCAACATCGTCAATGTGAAGTTCACAGCGGAGATGGAAACCTCACTCGACGAGGTAGGCCAGGGGAACGAGGACTATATAAAAACGCTTCACGCCTTTTACGACGATTTTGATAAAACATTGAAAAAAGCGAAAGAAGCGACAAAGGGCAAAAAGATCCTGCTCAACGAGGACATTACGGATATTGCCTGCGATAAATGCGGCAAGATGATGATCATCAAGACCGGGCGGTACGGCCGCTTTCTCGCGTGTTCGGGTTACCCCGACTGCAGCAACACCAAACCATTGCCGCACCCGACGAAAGCCCTGTGCCCCAAATGCGGCGCGAACATCATTGAAAAAAGATCCAAAAAAGGGTTTACCTTTTTCGGTTGTGAGGCCTGGCCAAACTGTGATTTCGCAACCTGGGACAAACCGACCGCCGAGTTGTGCCCGCAGTGCGGCAAGTCGCTGTTTATGAAATCATTCCGGATACACCTTTGTCTCAACGAGGGCTGCGGCTACGAGATAAAGGTTCCGAAAAAAAGCGGGAAAAACGATGAGAGCCGGGAGGAACAATGAGCCGGGTTCTCGTTATCGGAGGCGGCCTCGCCGGGGCCGAGGCAGCGTGGCAGCTCGCGAAAGCGGGTATTCGCTCAACCGTCGCGGAAATGAAGCCGCTGCGGTTTTCCCCGGCGCATAAAAGCCCCACCTTAGCGGAACTTGTCTGTTCAAATTCCTTGAAATCGGCGAACCGGGATACCGCCTCGGGAATGCTCAAGGCGGAGATGGCGCTGATGGGTTCGGTTTGCCTCGAATGCGCGAAACAAAGCGCGGTGCCCGCGGGCGGCGCGCTCGCGGTGGACAGAAGCGAGTTTTCCCTCCTTGTTACGGAAAAACTTGATAACGAACCGTTGATTGCCGTCGAACGCCGGGAGGTCACGGCTATACCCGGGCAGGGAACCGTAATTGTGGCCGCCGGGCCGCTCGCTTCGGATGCTCTGGCCGGGAGCATCGCTTCCCTGTGCGGCGGCTTGCTGAGTTTCTTTGACGCGGCTGCGCCGATTGTCACCGCGGCAAGCGTTGACATGAGCCGCGCTTTTCCGGGCTCCCGGTACGGCAAAGGGGGAGCCGAAGACTACATCAACTGCCCGATGGACGCCGCGGAATACGAGCGGTTTTATGAGGCGCTGTCAGATGCCGAAGCCGCGCCGTCCCATAGTTTTGATAAACGCAAGGGTGTTTACGAGGCCTGTATGCCGATCGAGGCGCTCGCGTCGCGGGGCCGGGACACGATGCGGTTCGGCCCTTTGCGACCGGTCGGCCTTAAAGACCCGGCGACGGGAAAAAGGCCCTGGGCAGCCCTGCAGCTGCGGCGCGAGAACGCCGCCGGCACGCTTTACGGCCTTGTCGGCTTCCAGACCGGCTTAAAATTCGGGGAACAAAAGCGGGTGTTTTCCCTGATTCCCGCTTTAAGAAACGCCGACTTTGTCCGTTACGGAGTGATGCACAGGAACACCTTCATCAACGCGCCGGCGCTGTTGAACGCCGACTTCGGCTTTAAAACCCGGGAAGGCCTGTATTTCGCGGGCCAGATGACCGGGGTGGAGGGGTATATGGAATCGGCCGCGTCGGGAATGCTTGCCGGCGCGAACGCCGCGAGGCGCCTGAAAGGTCTCGCTCCCCTTGCTTTCCCGCCGGAAACCATGCTCGGCGCGCTGGCCGCTCATATCAGCGAGCCGACGGCGGATTACCAGCCTATGGGCGCCAATTTCGGGATTTTGCCCCCGTTGGCGGACAGAATCCGGGACAAAAAAGCGCGGTACGAAGCCTTGGCGGACCGCGGTATTCGAAAAGCGGAGGAGGCCTTGCGCGATGCGGATTATCGTTGACGCCTTCGGAGGGGACAACGCCCCGCGGGAAGTCCTCAAGGGCTGTTCGCAAGCGGTTCGGGAGCTCGGCGTCGCCGTTCTTCTGTGCGGGCGCGGGCAGGCCATTCGGCAATGCGCCGAGGAAAACGGCATTTCCATGGAAAACATGGACATACTTGACGCGCCGGACATACTGCAAATGACGGACGCGCCCTCGGATATTTTAAAGAAGAACAACGGCTCCTCCATGGCCGCCGGGCTCAACGCCCTCGCAGACGGACAAGGCGAGGCTTTCGTCAGCGCCGGGCCAACGGGCTCGCTGGTTATGGGCTCGACCTTTCTTGTCAAGCGCATAAAAGGTGTTAAAAGGCCCGCGATAGCGGCTTTGATGCCCTCCGCGGCGGGGCCGTTCATGCTCATTGATGCGGGCGCCAACGCCGACTGTGTGCCCGCGCACCTTGCCCAGTTCGCCGTGATGGGCGATATCTATATGAAACATGTTATGAGATTTGACTCGCCGCGCGTCGCCCTGGCCAATATCGGCGCGGAGGAAACCAAAGGAGATAAACTGCGAATAGAGGCATATGCTCTTATGAAGGGCGCGGATTACCGGTTTATCGGCAACGCGGAGGCCAGGGATATTCCGCTCGGCTGCTGTGAGGTGGCGGTGGCCGACGGCTTCACCGGCAATATTCTGCTGAAGATGTATGAGGGGGCGGCCGGCGCGGTCATCGCCGGGATAAAGGATATTTACAAAAAAAACGCGCTGACGATGCTTTCCGCCTTAATGGTGAAACGCGGGATGACTCAATTCAAAAAAAAGATGGATTACACCGAGACCGGCGGCGCGCCGCTTTTGGGTATAAACGGCACCGTCATCAAGGCTCACGGCTCCTCGGACGCGAACGCGATAAAAAACGCGATACGGCAGGCCGAAAAAATTTTCAGCCGCGAGGTCATACGAAGAATTTCCGAGAATATTCATGATAAGACTATATAGAACGGAGGCTGTTTTATGGTTCTTGAAAAAGTGATCACCCTGATTTCTGCTCAATTCAACATCGACGAAGACCAGATAAGCGAGGATACCACCTTTGAGGAGCTCGGCGCGGACGAAGTGGATATCGCCGAACTTGCGCTGGCCGTCGAGAGTGAATTCGAAATTGAATTGCATGAGGACGAGGTTCTTCGGCTTGGCGATGTTTCCGATTTGGTGAAAATCGTACAAACGGCGATCAGTCTGGCCGACTGAATCACAACGCGGCGGCGTTTTCACGCGGAGGCAGAAATGGTTCCCGATCTGAAAAGACTGCAAAACACGATCGCGTACACTTTCAAGGATAAGGCAATCCTTGAGAGGGCGCTTTCGCATTCCTCCTATATCAACGAAAAGCAGCCGAGGGGGCACAGCAACGAACGCCTCGAATTCCTAGGCGATTCGGTTTTGGGCTTCATCACGGCGGAGCATTTTTTTCTTCATTACACCCATTTGCCGGAGGGCGAATTGACAAGGTTGCGGGCCGCGACGGTGTGCGAAGCGTCGCTGCACGGTTTTGCCAATGAGATAAACCTCGGCGGCTTTCTTTTCCTCGGGCGCGGCGAGACCGTAACGGGAGGCCGCGAGCGCCCCTCGATTCTGGCGGACGCCTTTGAGGCGTTGATTGCCGCCATTTACCTCGACGGAGGCATGGAAGAGGCCAGGAAGTTCGTCTTGAAATTCATCGAGAAAGCCGCGATGGACGCCCTGAACCACAAGGATTACAAGACCGTCCTTCAGGAGATTGTCCAGAAAAACCCCGAAGAGAGCGTGGCCTACGTCCTGACGGCGGAAAGCGGCCCGGACCACGACAAGCGCTTCGAGGTTGAGGTAAGGCTCAACAGCAATGTTGTCGGCAGGGGCATCGGCAAAAGCAAAAAGCTTGCCGAGCAGGCGGCGGCCAAAGAGGCCCTTGCCCTGTTGGGCTATTGATTGTCCGCCCGGCCGGAAAAATCGGCGCGACATGCAAATTTCGGCACGAACCGACTCCAAATAAGGTAAAATATATGGTATACTGAAGGCAACACGGAGTTCGCGGGCTTCGAAAAACTGAGGCTGCGGCGGCGCGTATATTCTTAATACAAAGGAATTCAAACAGATGCTGTTAAAAGCTCTTGAAATGCAAGGTTTTAAATCGTTTCCGGACAAAACGGTCCTGCGCCTCGGCAAAGGAATCACATCCGTCGTCGGCCCGAACGGTTCGGGCAAAAGCAATATTTCCGACGGCGTGCGCTGGGTTTTGGGCGAGCAGTCGACGAAAAACCTGCGCGGCTCCAAAATGGAGGACGTGGTGTTCAGCGGCACGGACACCCGCAAGGGGCTCGGTTTCGCGGAGGTGACGCTTCGCCTTGACAACGAGGACAGAACCATTAAGGGCTGCGACAGGGACGAGGTGTCCGTTACAAGGCGCTATTTCCGTTCGGGCGAAAGCGAATACATACTAAACGGCGAAAGTGTCCGCCTCAAAGATATCCACGAGCTGTTTATGGACACGGGTCTTGGCCGCGACGGGTATTCCCTCGTCAGCCAGGGGCGGGTCGCCGAATTGATTTCGGCGAGGTCAATTCAGCGGCGGGAAATGCTCGAGGAGGCGGCCGGCATCTCGCATTTTCGTTACCGCCGGGGTGACGCGATGAAAAGGCTCGCCCAGGCCGAGGAAAACCTGGTGCGCCTGCGCGATATCCTCGCGGAGCTCGAAAGCCGCATCGGCCCGCTGAAAGCGCAAAGTGAAAAAGCCCAAAAGTTCCTCGTTTTGGCGGGCGAGAAAAAGAATCTGGAAATCGGGCTGTGGCTGAACACGATAGAGAAATCCAAGACGGACCTCAAGGAGCAGGAGGATAAGATCGCCCTGGCCTCCGCGCAGTATGAACAGACGCAAAGCAGCCTGGCAAACCTCGAAAATGATATGGATGAGCTCATTGCCCGCGCGCAGGAAATCACGCTGGAAATCGAGCAAGTAAGGCAAAAAGCGGCGAACCTGGAAGAGGAAGCCATTCAGATCGAGGGCGGCATCGCCGTCGAGGAAAACACCGTCGAACACAACAAACGCAACATCGAACGCATCACGAAGGATATGGAGCAGGCGGCGGGAACCGGCCAGCACCTTGACGGCCAGATCAACGAAGCGCTGGGGGAAATCGAGAGGCTTCTTGAGAACATAAACAACAAGCGCCTGGAACTGGCCACGGCAGCCGAGGATATGGCCGCGCTGCGCCTGGGCAACACGCAGTTCGCCGGCAAATACGCGGAGATTTCCAAAAGGACCGCGGAACTTGCCGCCAAAGCCTCCGATAAGAGAATCGAAACCTCCACCGCGGCATCCTCCAAAGAGGAGATTCTCGCGAGGATAGCCGCCGTCGATGAAGCCGCGGCAGCCCGCGAAGCTTCGCTTGAAGAACTCGCGAACGAGCGGACGACGATAGCCGCCCGGCTGAAGATCTGTTCGGAAAAGGCGGCAGGCCTGGCCAACGCCGTTTCGGGCTATGCCCTACGGGTGCAAAACCGGGACGAGAAAGCGGAAAAACTTAAAAAAGCGATTGACGCGCTGAATTTTGATATCCATCAGAAAAACGCCAGGGTAAAAATGCTCGAAGACCTCGAGAAAAACATGGAGGGGTTCTCCGGCAGTGTCCGCGCCGTCATGCGGGAATCGAAAAGAGGAACGCTGCGGGGTATTCACGGGCCGGTCTCACAGCTGGTCACCGTCGACCGGCAATACGAAGCCGCCATCGAGACGGCGTTGGGCGCCGCTCTTCAGCATATCGTGACGGAAGACGAGAACGACGCCAAACGCGCGATTCATTACCTCAAGGAAAGCCGGGAGGGCCGCGCGACCTTCCTGCCCATCAGCGCCATTCACGCCAGGGAAGCCACCGAAAAAGGGCTTGAACGCTACGCCGGCTACATCGACATGGCCGACCGGCTTTTGAGCTTCGACGCGAAGTATGAGGCGATTATCAAATCCCTGCTCGCGCGCACGGCAGTCGCCGACAATCTCGACAACGCCATTGCCATCGCGAAGCAGTACGGATACCGCCTGCGCGTGGTGACACTTGACGGCCAGGTCGTCAACGCCGGCGGCTCCATGACGGGCGGCTCGAGAGGGCAAAACGCCGGCATTCTCGGCAGGGCTAACGAAATCGAGCAGCTCAAAGAAACCGTCCGGGAGCTTCAAAAGAAGTTCGACGGCATGCAGGCCGACTACAAGACGGCGGCGGCGGACCTGGCCGCTGCGGAAGCGGAACTTGACGGCGCTCAGGCGGATTTGGCCAGGGAGCAGGAGGAGAAGATTCGCAAAGAAGGCGAGCTGAAACTCGCCGAAGGCCGGCTGGAGACGGCGTCGGCATCGATCGAGGAGCTTCAGGCCGAGAAAGAGGCGGCGCTCAAACGGATAGCCGGCCTCGACGAAACCCTAAGAACGCTGAAAACCGAAACGGACACCCTTGACACCGACATCGCGAGTCTGCAGCGGCAGCTCGATTCGCTCAACGACGAAAAGGAGACTCTTGAAAGCCGTCGTGAGGAAATCGCGCAGAAGGAAGCGGGCATCAACCTGGAGATCCTGGCCTTTCAAAAGGACATGGAGGCCAGGGAGGAAGCCGTTGGCCTGTTAAGACGGCGAAAAGCCGCGCACGACGGCAAGGTCGGCGACCTCAACGGGGAAATCGCGGCCATCGCGTCGGGGATATTGGAAACCAAGGAAAAAATCGCCCGCATGAACGAGCGGGCGGCAGCGTTGCGCGCGCAAAGCGCGGCCGCCAAAAGTACCGTCAACGAGCTCGTATCGAAAAGAAGCGAGTTCGAGGCAAAGAGCTCGGCGCTGCGCCAGGATGAACGCGGCATGAACGACGACAAGGAAAAACTCGGCGGCGAGCTGGCCCGCCTTGAGGAAAGGAAGGCCGGTATCGAGAAGGGGCTTGAAGAAGCGCAGAACAAGCTGTTTGACGAATACGGGCTGACGCGCAGAGAAGCGCAGGAGCTCAACATTGTCCTCGAGGAGCCCGCCAAAGCCCAGCGCAGGCTCAACGAAATCCGCAACAAAATCCGCGCGTTGGGTTCCGTAAACGTCGACGCCATTGAGGAATACAAGGATGTATCCGAACGGTATGTTTTCCTCGGAGGGCAAATCGAAGATATCGAGAACTCCCGCGATGAGCTGAACATTCTGATCAAGGATTTGACAGAGAAAATGTCCGAGCGGTTTCGTGAGCAGTTCAATAAAGTCAACAAGCATTTCGGCGAAACCTTCGCCGAATTGTTTGACGGCGGCAAGGCGGAGCTGATCCTGGAGGACCCGCACGATATTCTCGAATGCGGCATTGAAATCAATGTGCAGCCGCCGGGAAAAAATGTTCGGAACCTCGACCTGCTGTCGGGCGGGGAAAAGGGATTGGCGGCTATCGCGCTGCTGTTCGCGATTTTGAAAGTGACGCCCGCGCCGTTTTGCATATTTGACGAGGTGGATTCGGCGCTCGACGATGTCAATGTCAACCGTTACGCGCGCTATGTGCGGCGCATGACCAAAAACACACAGTTCATTTTGATTACCCACCGCCGCGGCACGATGGAGGAAGCCGATGTGCTCTACGGCGTGACGATGCAGGAAGAGGGCGTTTCCAAACTTCTTGAACTGCGAACCACGGAGATAGCGAAAAAACTGGGAATCGCATGATTTTTATATATTACTATTATTAGTGGAAAGAAGGAGAAAGCATGGAATCAAAATACGCGATCAAGAATTACCCCGATGCGGCGGCGGTAACGCGGGAACTCGACGAGCTGATCAAAAAGCCGATTTACACCATTAAGCCGGAAGCTCTGAAAGCTTACGAAGAGGAGTATTACGGCAAAAAATGCGTCCGCTCCAAAGAGATGATTGACTTGGCGAAGGAGGTGATTCCGGGCGGCGTGCAGCACAACCTCGCTTTCAATCACCCGTTCCCCATCGTTTTCACGAAAGCCGAGGGGGCTTATCTCGAGGACATCGACGGCAACCGCTATTTCGACTTTCTGCAGGCGGGCGGCCCCACCGTATTGGGCAGCAACCCCCCGGAGGTGCGCGAAAAGGTCATCGAACTGCTCAATACCTGCGGCCCCTCAACCGGCCTTTTCCATGAATACGAATACAAACTCGCGAAAAAAATTCACGAGAGCATCAAAACGGTCGAGATGTTCCGTATGCTCGGTTCGGGTACGGAAGGGTGCATGGTCGCCATACGCATCGCGCGCCTGGCGACGAAGAAAAAGAACATATTGAAAATGGGCGGCGCGTACCACGGCTGGAGCGACCAGCTCGCTTACGGTATTCGCATACCCGGCTCCAAATGGACACAGGCCAGCGGCGTTCCGCATTATATCTTCAAACATACGCAGGAGTTTTTTCCCAACGATTTGAAGGACCTCGAGCGCAAACTGCGCGCCAACCAACTGCGCGGCGGCACGGCGGCGGTTATGATTGAGCCCGTGGGGCCCGAAAGCGGCACCAGGCCGCTTGACTTCAACTTTAACCGCGGCGTTGAGGAACTGTGCCGCAAATACGGCGCGCTGCTGATATTCGACGAGGTCGTCACCGCGTTTCGCATCGGTATGGGCGGGGCGCAGGGCTATTTCGGCGTTTCACCCGACCTGACCATCTTCGGCAAGGTCATCGCGGGCGGCTACCCGGGTGCGGGCGGCGTCGGCGGCAAGCAGGAATACATGAAATACCTCTCGGCCGGTATCGCGGGCGGCAGCAAGCACAAGAAAGCCCTCGTCGGCGGCACGATGGCCGCCACCCCCATCAGCTGCGTCGCCGGCTACCATATGCTGTGCGAAATCGAAAGGCAGAACGCCTGTGAAAAAGCCGGCTTGATGGGCGACAAGCTCACGGCGGGCTTGAAAGAACTGATCGCCAAATACGATCTGCCGTTCGTCGCGTTCAACCAGGGCTCCATCTGCCACCTTGAGACCGTCGGTACGGTGCATTTCGCGATTAACTGGAAGAAGCCGTGGGAGATCCCGAAGGTTCTCAAAGCCACTTCGGAGCGGAAAAAGGAAATGGAGCACATGGGCGCGGCCTATATGGCCGAAGGCCTGGTAACTCTCGCGGGGAGCCGGCTTTATACCAGCGCCGCCTACGATGAATCGAAGATATACGAAGCGCTCGAACGGTTTGACCGGGTATTCGCGAACGTCGAGGTCAAAAAACAGCCGTAAGGAGGAGCGGGCATGGACGAACTGAAAGCAAAACAACAGGTGATTGACGCCGGCAAGCGGCTCGTCGAGCAGGGGCTTATCGCGCGCACCTGGGGGAATGTCAGCTGCCGCGTCGACGACGGGCATTTTGTGATTACACCCAGCGGCAAGCCCTACGAAACGCTGACGCCCGAACAGATTGTCAAAGTCGCGGTCGAAACCCTCGAATACGGCGGCGATGTCAAGCCCTCCTCCGAAAAGGGTGTGCACGCCGAAGTGTACAAAGCCCGGCCGGAGATTCAATTCGTGATTCACACGCACCAGAAATTCGCCTCCGTCGCCTGCGCGCTCGGCAGCGGCATCAAAGGAATTGCCGGGGACGCGGCGCGGATTATCGGCAGCGAGGTGCCCCTGGCGGCCTATGGCCTGCCCGGAACCAAGAAACTCAAAAACGGAGTGGCAGAAGCGCTGCGGAACTCTTCGTCCAACGCGTTTCTGATGGCCCACCACGGCGCCCTTTGTTTCGGGGAAGACAGCGAAAAAGCCTTTGAGGCGGCGCAGACGCTCGAAACCGTCTGTGAAAACCGCCTTTACGGCAAGCTTCAAAGCGAATACGGCGCGGAAGCCGCCGATATGGCCGCCTTTTCCCGGGCAATCGCGAAGCGCGCCGTCAACAAAGACATCACCCCCGCGCCGGCCGTCACCAGCCGCCGCGACGGGGCGAACATGATTCTCACCGAAGACGGCGCCGAGAAGGTTGTTCCCGTCGCCGGCGGGAAAGCCGCAAGCGGCGAGGCGGAGCTTCACCGGGCTGTTTACACCCTGCGCGAGGATATACGCTGTATCATTCATACCCGCCAAAGCGAGGCGCTTGCCGCCTCGAGCTTCGGTGTCGGGCTCAAACCGCAGGTCGACGACTTCGCGCAAATCGTCGGGGCGGACACACGCTGCGCGGTGTTTGACGGCAGCGCGGCTTCCGCCGCGAAATGCGCCAAAGCGCTGAAAGGCCGCCACGCGGTTTTGCTCAAAGACGACGGCGCGCTCTGCTGCGGCAAGAACGAGAGCGACGCGAGGGCGGTTGAAATGATCACCGAAAAGAATTCTCTGGCGTTTTTGGGAGCCGTTCTTTTCAACGCCGACAAGCCCATTAAACCGCTTGAGGCGCGGCTGATGCGGTTTGTCTACCTGAAAAAGTACTCGAAGCAGGCGGAGTGATCGGCCGCGGAAAGCCGCGCCGGCGCCCGCCCGACATGAGGGACCTATGTATTTGCATTTGGGACAGGACAGCATCGTGGCCTTTGACGAGATCATCGGCATTTTCGACCTTGACACCTCGACCGTTTCAAAAGCGACGAGAGACTATTTGAAACGCGCCGAGCGGGAAGGCCGGGTCGTTACGGTTTCCGCCGAACTGCCGAAATCGTTTATCGTCTGCAAAAGCGGCGGAGGCGGCACGGTCGTTTATGTTTCCCAGATATCCACGGCCACGCTGTTAAAACGGGCCGGTTTTATCGGCAGCTTGTCCAACATCTGAAGCGCGAAAACACTTCCGGGCATATCTTTGCCCGGAGGTTTCTTTTTTTGGACACCCGGCATACCCTGATAGAGGGATGTATATGGAAAAAAGCCTTGTCCGGGTTGAGCCAGCCGAGTTAACCGGCGAAACCAAGCACAAATCAACGGTGGTTTTGAAATACACGATTCAATACCCCGTTATCGTCGAGCATGCCGACGGCCTCTCACCGGAGCCGATAAACCGCTTTTACAAAGGAAACGCCCTGAAGGAAAAGCAGCGCTGCGAGGGCCCGCTGCATATATTGGCGGTTCAACAATATGAGGAATCGAAAAAATTCGGTTTTCCGGTCCGTGTTTTTGAGGTTTTTGACGCCTACACCCTGACGGACAACCGCGGCGCGGCGCTGAGCCTGTATATCGACGCCTATGAGTATTTGGGCGGGGCGCACGGCACCACACAGCGCGGCGCGCAAACATGGAACCTCCCGTCCAACAACAGAACAACGCTCGAGGGTCTGTACACCTGCCCCGGCAGTGTCAAGCCGTATATTCTGGAAGCCGTATACCCGCAGGCGATAGAAAACGCCGGCTCGCTTTTCCCCGATTATCGAAAGCTGATGAACGACACTTTCAACGAGAACAACTTCTTCACGACACCGGCCGGCGTCACCGTTTTTTACCAGCAATACGATATCGCGCCTTACGCGAGCGGCATTGTTGAGTTTACCGTCCCGTACGGCGGCTGTCTGGCAGACCCCTCCGGAGGCGCAGAGCCTCCAACGTGACAATAAAAAACGCGGAGCGTTCGCCCGAACGCTCCGCTTGCGTATGCTGTCGATGTATTATGCCTCGGGTTTGGCCCAGTCAAGGTTGTAGGTGGCGTTGCGGGAATAGCGGAACGAGACGGGGACGGTGCCGACGGCCTCGAGCGTGCCTATGCCCGTTACGGCCGTTTTTACCAGTACATTCAGGCTGTATGTAACGGAAATAATGCGGTCCGTCGCCTTATCGACGCTGCATTTGATCTGGCTGCCCGTGTAAAGCAGGTCAAGGTTTTCAAAGTCCACCGTCATATAGGCTTTCGCTTTGTCAAATTCCTGTTTGACAGCCGCGAGGTCCGCCATGTCAAACGCCAGCCCGTGCCCGCTTGTGAAAGGCGCGGCGTTCGCCTCGTCTTTATACGGGATAATGATTTCGTATGTTTTCGCCGTCTCAAGGCATTGCGCGTAGCGGACGGCCGACGGCAAGACGACCGATGTTTCGGTTTTGCCTAAGAGCGGGAAGGTGTCTTTCGCGTCTTCCCCGAAAGCCGAGCTCTTCGCGTCGCTTTTGAGCATTTCCTTTTTCAGCGTCGGCACGTAGGCTTTAATGATGTCGTTTTCGCACTCAAAATCACCGACATCCTGGGAGATATCGGGGCTCACGGCCGGTTTGTCTTTTTTGACATCCGCCGCCAGCTTGTTGAAATAGTCGATCACTTTCAGAACGCTGTCAGGCCTGGGCGATTTGCTGATGACGGCAGGTTCAGTCGTGGTTGTTTCCTCCGTTTCGGCGCCCGGCGAGCAGGCGGCCAGCGTGAAGACGAGAGATAACGCCAGCAATAACGACAGAAGCTGAAGCACCTTTTTATTCATTCGATTTTATCCCCTTTCGGTGTGGGCCGCCGAAAACGGTGTCGCCCGGCCGCCGCGGTCACGCAATAGTATACCATAACCCGGGAATACTTTACAATGACAATTTCAAAATATGCGGCAAAACCGGTCAATACGCCGTCTTCAGGCCCTGTTCGTCAAACAGAAACACGGTTTCAAGCAGGATGTTCAGGCCGGCCTCGACGCTTTTCGGCTCGAGAATCGCCTCGGTGTCAAGCCTTGTATGGTAATAGCGCGCCGGCGCCGGGTCCATGGCGGCGAGCGTCGCGGCGGGTATGCCCGCCTGTGAGACCGCGGCCGCGTCGGAGGCGCCGAAGTAAACCGACTTGTACGGCAGGTCGATGCCGGCTGTTTCCGCGGCCTTTTTAACAAGGGCGCAGACTCTTTCGTCGTTTTTGACCGTTCCGGTCAGATCCCGGTTATACACCGCGATGTAGTCGAGGTCCTTGAGAGTGTCGGTTCCCAAAAACAGGGTTTCGATTTCCTTGAGTTCTTTTTCGTGTCTTTTGCAATAGTTTTTTGAGCCGCGAAGGCCGGCCTCTTCCGAACCGGTGATGACGACGCGGACCTCGGTGTTTTCAAACCGGGTGCCGTTTTCCTCCAAAAACCGCGCGGCGGCGACCGAGGCGAGCGAACCGGTCAGGTTGTCGTTCGCTCCCATGACGGTCCGTTTCCGGCTTTCGAAGAACGAGGCGATCATATACACGGGGATCATGGCCAGGAAAACATAGCTGAAAACCCTCAGGTAGGTTTCTTCGTAAGGCAGAAACGACACCTGAAACACATACCCTTTAGCCAGGGCGGCGACAGGGAAAGCGATGCCCAAGACGATGCCGCCGAAACTCAGGCCGATGACAGCCTGAAGAAGGCGCGGGCCGCCGAGGTACGAAAAAGTCCACTCCTGCGAGGAATCGCAATGGCCCGACAGGATGATGCGGCGTTTGAGCTTGCCGGAGGGTTTGCGCACCCCGATGACATTGCGCGATGTTTTTTTGGGGTAAAACGGGTCGAGTATCTGACGGTAAAGGAGGAACTCGACGGCAACAATCACCAGCGACAACACGCACAAGGCAAGAGAAACAAGGCCCAAACCGAAACTGTACATCACGGCGGCCACAATGATAAAGAAACTGCAGAGCGGAACCCATCCCAAAAAGGCTTTCGGATGAACCGGAAACTCCTCAATTTCCACCGTGTCGCAAAACTTGCCCAGCTCGCCGCTGATAAACTCCTGCGCTTTTTTCTCGTTTTCGCTGCCCGGGGCGCGCGGCCCGATGTTTTTGCAGACGGACTTGATTTGCTTGACCGCGTAATTGGTGCTTTCGCGGAGTTTGGAGGGGTAATTGCCGGTGCTTTCGTTCGCTTTCATGGAGGCCTCCTCGAGTCTTATTGAACTATTTGACAGGTGTCACAAATACATATAAAATAGTACGGTGTAAACAGTATCGTGGGGTGTGTTTTTTGAAACCGGCAAAAATAATTTTGTGTTCTCTTCTGACCCTTATTGTCACCGCGAGCGTCGGGGGCTATATCACCGTTACCCGGCTTGAGAAAAACGATTCGCCCGACAACGGCGCCGCCGCCGGTTCCGCCGCGGAGACGGCCCGCCCGTCCGTGACCGAAAAGGCCGACGAATCGACCGGCGCCGCAACCCCGCCGGCAAGCGAAAGCGCTTCCGCCCGGCCGGAAAAAAGCACTGCTGCCCCCGCTTCGACGACAAAGAAACCCGCGGCGCAAGAGGAACCGGACTACGGTTACCCGGGTCTTAAGCCCGTAATCGTCAATCTCGGCGAATCCGACTGGAATCTTCTGCTGGTCAACCGCCACTACAAGCTGCCCGATTCGTTCAATGTGAGCCTGGCTCCCGCGGTCAGCGGTTATGACCCCGCCGGGTATACGCAGTATGAGAGAAACTATTTAAACACCCGCCGGCTCGACGCGAGGGTTTCGCCCCATTATACGGCGATGTTCAACGCCGCCGAAGAAGACGGCATCACCCTGCTGCCCTACTCGGGGTACCGCGGAATCCAGACCCAAAAGACGAATTTCGAGAATAAAATCAACTACTATAAAAACCAGGGCTACAGCGCCGCGCAGGCAACCCGGCTTGCCGCCGAAATCATCCTGCCGCCCGGCTGCAGCGAGCACAACGCCGGTCTCGCGATGGATATCTGCAACACGAAATTTGATTTTCAGTACTCAAAGGAATACAAGTGGCTCCTCGAGCACGCCGCCGACTACGGTTTCATTTTGCGGTACCCGCAAGACAAGGAGAAGATCACCGAACTCACCTTCGAACCCTGGCACTGGCGCTATGTCGGCGTCGAGCACGCGAAGGCCATCAAAGAGGGCGGGCTTTGCCTCGAGGAATACCTCAAGGCGCGGTAGTCTCTTCGCCGCCCTCGAGGATGTTTTCTTTTTTCATCACGGCCCCGACGGTTTTCAACAGGATTTTGATATCGAACCACAGGCTTCGGTTCTCGACATACTCTTTGTCGAACCGGGCCTTTTCTTCGGCGGAAAGCGTGTCGCGGCCGTTGACCTGGGCCCAGCCCGTTACGCCGGGCTTGACGGCATATACGCCGTATTGAATGCGCAGCTCATGGATTTCCCTTTCCTCGGGAATCAGCGGCCGCGGCCCGACAAAACTCATGGTGCCTTCGAGTATATTGAAAAGCTGCACCAACTCGTCAAGGCTTGTCTTTCTTAAAAACTTCCCGCTTCGTGTAATGCAGTCGTCGGATTCCCGCAGTTCCGCCTTCGCGGCGTTGCGGGTTCCCTTTTTCATGGTGCGGAACTTACGGACCTGAAACAGGCTGCCGCCTTTGCCGACGCGGTCCTGTTTGAAAATGACAGGCCTTCCGTCGTCCAAAAGGATCAGGACGCTGACAGCCAAAAGCAAAGGAGAGGCTAAAATGATCAGCAGCAGGCTGAAGACAATGTCCGAAAACCTTTTCATTCGTTCACCCCGGGGAAAATAAGATCACCGAGACCGGAAAACGCGCGGAGCGCCTCAGCTTTTGCCGCCCCAAAAAATATAGTCCGCAATCAACAGCGCCCGCGCCGGCGCGCCCTCGAGTCCGCCGAACTTGACCGGTGGCGCGATGAGAAAATATTTGCCCGGCGAAACGCCGCTCAAATCGAGCCCTTCGAGCACGGCGACGCCCCGGCCCAAAAAGGCTTTGTGAGGCTTTATCTGGTTGCCCTTATAGCCGACGGAATTCGCGTCCGTGCCGATAAGGCGTATGCCCAGCGCGGCCGCCTCTTCGGCGGAACTGTCCATAAACACGGCTTCGCCGCCGCCCTTGATGAGCAGCCTTTCACAGCCGCGCGGGAAATGTTTGTTGACATATTCGCCGGTGATGACGCCCGGGCGGACCTCCATGACCGTGCATGGGCCGATGAACGCCTCCGGCGGCACCTCGTCGACGGCGGCGCCGTCCTCCAAAAAATGCAGGGGTGCGTCCGCGTGTGTTCCCGTATGGACGCACGCATACAGAGCGGTCAGATTGCAGTCCTCGCCGTTTTTGATTTCGCGCAGGTATTCAACGCGCGGTTCGGGGTCGCCCGGGTAAACGGGCGCGGTCAGCGTGTCCCTCGAAATGTCGATAATTTTCATGCCGGCACCTCTCCGCCGCGTTAAAGCGGGCTAATCCTTCAGCCGCTCGAGGGATTCCATCTTCAAATACGCGTTGATAAACCCGTCGAGCTCTCCGTCCATGACCGCGTTGATGTTGCCCATCTCAAAGCCTGTCCGATGGTCCTTGACGAGCGTGTATGGCATAAACACATAGGAGCGAATCTGGCTGCCCCAGCCGATTTCCTTCTGGTCGCCCTTGATATCCTCGATTTTGTCAAGATGCTCGCGCTCCTTGATTTCGAGTAGTTTGCTCTTGAGCATGCGAAGGGCGACTTCCCTGTTTTGGTGCTGGCTGCGCTCCACCTGGCAGGATGTCACGATGCCCGTGGGGATGTGCGTAATCCTCACCGCGGAGGAGGTCTTATTGACCTTTTGGCCGCCGGCGCCGCTCGCGCGGTAGGTGTCCACCTTCAAATCGTCTGGGTTAATGTCAATGGTGATGGTGTCGTCGATTTCCGGCATGACCTCGAGCGACGCGAAGGAGGTGTGGCGCCGGCCGGACGAGTCGAACGGCGAGATACGCACAAGGCGGTGCACGCCCGACTCGCTTTTGAGAAAGCCGTAAGCGTTGACGCCCTCGATGAGCAGAACCGCCGATTTCAGGCCCGCCTCGTCGCCGTCAAGAAAATCGACCATGCTTGATTTAAAGCCGCGCTTTTCGCTCCAGTGCAGGTACATGCGCACGAGCATCGCCGCCCAGTCCTGCGCCTCGGTGCCGCCCGCGCCGGCGTGAAAGGTAAGAATGGCGTTTTTTCCGTCGTATTCCCCGTTGAGCAAGGTCGCCAGAGTCTGGTTTTCGAGCTCCTTGATAAACGCGTCGACATTGCCGCGGCACTCCGGCAGCAGTTCCAAGTCACCTTCCTCGTCGGAAAGCTCGATCATCATCAGCGCGTCGTTGAAACTGCTTTCGAGAGCGGTGTAATCGGCGACGCGGTTTTTCAGCGCGCTGATGCGCTGCAGAACCGCCTGCGAGTTGCTTAAATCGTTCCAAAAATCCGGTGCGGCGGATTGTTCCTCTAGGGCGGCGATCTCTTTTTGCATCTCGCCGAGGCCCAGGGATTCTTTCAAATGACGGAGTTTTTCTTCATATTCCAAAAGCTCGAGACGCAGTTCCTCAAATTGCAGCATATAACACCCTCGGTTTGTTTACATTTGTAGCTGTTCTTACTATTACCTAATTGAACATTATATATAAATGAGCGCGCAAAGTAAAGCACTTTTCAGCGCCGCGCGCCGGCGTTGTAGCATTCGTCGCGCGTAAATTCAAATAATCATTGAACTTTCTTCATAAATCCGATACAATAATTTGGTATTCTGTTTCGTAAGGAGGGGATTGTATGCGATATATAAATGAAACCTGCGCGGGTTGCTCGCTTGTTTTCGGCGAGGCGGACGATATCGTGGTATGCCCCGAATGCGGAACTCCCCAGCACCGCGTCTGCTGGAAAGACGGCGGCGGCTGCGCCAACGCCTCCCTTCACGGCGGCGGCTTCGTCTGGAAGCCCGGGGCGCAACCCGAAACCCCCTCTTTTGACCCTTCGGCCTCGGTAGGCCGGGTCTGCCCGGTTTGCGGAACCAACAACCCGCCGGGCGAAACGCTGTGCGGCCATTGCGACGCGCGGCTTGACGCCGCCCCTTCGGCCGCTTCGCCGCGGGAGCCTGTGGCCGCGCCGGGTCCGCCGCCTTATGCGGGAGAACATGGCTTAGCCGAGGAAACCATCGGCGGCGTGCGCGCCGGCGACATCGCGGTGTATACGCAGTTAAGCGCGCGTCGGTACATCGAGAAGTTCCGCCGCCTGGCTGCCCGGAAGAAAAAGCTCGGCTGGAACTGGGCGGCGTTCTTTCTTTCGCCCTACTGGTTCTTTTACCGCAAGCTGTACTGGCTCGGCGGCATTTTCGTCGGCCTGACCCTCGCGATACAGATTTTCTTCGCCGGGCCGCTGCTGAAGTATTACGAACTGCTGCCGGACATGTTGCCGGCCGACATTACGCAGGAGTTTATAAACGCGAACTGGCCCGCGTTTCGGGGGCTTTATACCGCATTCCTGGCGTTTGCCGGCGTCAGCCTGCTCCTCAAAAGCGTCGCGGCCCTTGTGGCCGATAAAGCCTATAAAGACAAAGTGTACCGGGACATTACCTCCCTGCGGAAACACGCCGGGGATGAGAATGTTTTCCGCTTTCTGGCCGTCCGGCGCGGCGGCGCGTCTCCCTTGGCCTTTCTGGCCTGCTTTTACGCGCTCAACCTCCTTTTCCGGTTTTTAATTGATATGACCGCGTGGCTGTAACGACGGCCGCAAAATATAAAGACGGGAGCGAACATATGAAGGTTAAGAAAGCGATTATCCCCGCCGCCGGCCTCGGCACGAGGGTGCTGCCGGCGTCGAAGGCCGTCCCGAAGGAAATGCTCAACATCGTTGACAAGCCTGCCATCCAGTACATCGTCGAGGAGGCCGCCGCCTCGGGCATCGAGGATATCCTGATTATCACCAACCGCGGCAAGGGCGTCATCGAGGACCACTTTGACTACGCCTACGAGCTTGAGCGCAACCTGGAGGGAAACCCCGCCAAAGCGAAAATCCTTGAGCAGGTCCGGGCCACCGCCGAGCTCGCCAACGTGTACTTCCTTCGCCAGAAGATAACGAAGGGCCTCGGCCACGCCATATTGTGCGGCAAGTCCTTCGTCGGCGACGAGCCGTTCGCCGTGCTTTACGGCGACGATGTCATCCTCGGCGAGGACCCGGCCATCGGCCAGCTTTGCCGCGCGTACGAGGAGTTCGGCAAGGGCGTCGTCGGCGTGCAGGAGGTGTCGCGCGAGCAGATTAAGCTGTATTGTTCGCTCGATGTTTCTCCGCTGAAAGGCCGGGCGATGAACTGCCATAACATCATCGAGAAGCCGACGGAAGAGCAGATTATGAGTCTTTACGCGATTCTCGGGCGTGTCGTTTTACCGCCGGAGGCGTTCCGGATGCTCGAGGAGGGCGTCAAAGCCGTGGAGGGCGAGTTTTATCTGACCGACACCATGAGCGATTTGGGCAAGGCGGGCAAGCTCATCGCCTACCACTTCGCGGGGACGCGCTACGACATGGGCAACAAGCTCGGCATTCTGCAGGCCAACTGCGAAGTCGCGCTCAACCACCCCGAAATCGGGGACGATTTCAAAACCTACATCAAGCAGCTTGCGCAAACCCTGTAACCGAATATCGCAAAGAGGCCGTGCCGCAAACGCGGCTTCTTTTTTTTCGGCCGTAAAGCCAACGTCGATGTTGGGGCCGGTTTCCACGCCGGCCCGAAACGTTATGTTTTGACCGGTGTTAACAAAAACAGCCGTAGCGCGGGGGCTTGCTCCCGCCGTAAAGCCAACGTCGATGTAGGGGCCGGTTTCCACGCCGGCCCGAAACGTTATATTTTGACCGGAGTTAACTAAAACAGCCGTAGGGCGGGGGCTTGCTCCCGCCGTAAAGCCAACGTCGATGTAGGGGCCGGTTTCCACGCCGGCCCGAAACGTTATATTTTGACCGGAGTTAACTAAAACAGCCGTAGGGCGGGGGCTTGCTCCCGCCGCCTGCGTTGAACACGCGAAAATAAAAACGGTGCGGCATGGAAACCGCACCCTACATAAACCGGTCGTTTATTTCTCTCTCAACCTCAAAAAAAACGCCTTCAACTCCGCCGCGCACTCCTCTTCCATAAACCCTCCCGTAACCTCCGGTTTGTGGTTAAACGGCAGTTCAAACAGGTTGACGACCGACCCGCAGGCGCCCGCTTTTTCATCGAAAGCGCCGAAAACAAGCCGCCGAATCCGTGAATTGATTACGGCCCCCGCGCACATCGGGCAAGGCTCGAGCGTCACATACATGCCGCATTCCCAAAGCCGCCAGCCGCCGAGCCGGCGGCATGCTTTTTCAATTGCCTCGATTTCGGCGTGCGCGAGCGCGTTTTTATCCTTCTCCCGCCGGTTTCGCCCCGTGCCGACGATTTCGCCGTTTCGCACGACAACGGCGCCCACGGGCACCTCGCCCTCCAGGGCGGCTTCGTGAGCGAGTTTGATGGCTTCCTCCATAAAAAACGCGTCGGTCACCGGTCAGCCTCCGAACTCCACATAGTCTTTGGTGAAATACACGATCGCGGCCAGGGCGCAGAGCATCGGAAATGTGAAAACATACGCCCGTGACCGTTCGCCGAAACCGATGTTGACCGCCGGTTTTCGTAGGCGGTATCGTTTTTTGTTCAACGCGAAAACAACGCAACATGACAAGCCGATGATATACGCCGCGGTTAAAAAAGCAACATAAAGCCTTTCCGCGTCAAGACCGGTGTTTTCATTGATGAGAGAAACGGTGACCGAAAAAAGATTGTTAGCGAAATGAATCAGCACGCCCGTCCAGATGCTCCCCGTCGCGATGACAAAATAGCCGATGGTGAGCCCGGCGATAAACGCGAACGGCGCCTGAACCATGTTGCCGTGCATCAACGAAAACACCAAGGAAGACATCACGATGGCGAAACGGTCGCCGAACCGCCGCAGAGGCTGCATGATGACGCCGCGCAGGGCGTATTCTTCCACGAGGGCGGGCACAAACGCGACTTGAACGATTTGCATCACGATGGCAAACGGGTCGGACGGCACCGGCATCTCCGGCGACTTCAGCGTTACGCCGTTTGACTCCGCGAGCGACACGAGCCAGCTTGTCACGAAGTTGCCCGCCATACACGCCATAAAACCGGCCGGCAGCGCCAAAACCATCAGCGCGTTGGAATACGGTTTGCCAAACAACAGGGCGTTCGCGCGGTCTTTTTGATTCATCAAGACGGCCGCGATGAAAAACGGCAGGAACACACAGATGGCCGTAAAAAAGACGCCCGTGGTGTTTTGAAACAGCAGATTGCCGTTGTATAAGCCGTTCAAATTGAAAACGGAGATAATCACACTCAACGCGATTTGCAGCCCGAAAAACCCGAGCACACACAACCCCGCGATCGAACTCAAACGGCGAAGCTGTTTTTTTTCACGATGAACGATGCCGGCGTATGGATCGCCCCCTTGCGGCCATGGGTTGTACGGTGTGTTAGAATATGGGTTGAAGCCGCTGTCTGCCATAGATTTCTCCTATACTTTTATTGTTGCTTATAAATTATACCCTTATCCGCCGCCGATAGCAAGCAAGCCGCGCAGACAGTTGAATTATTTTAGCATATGGTATATTATTGAGAACAAACGGGCACCCTGCCCGCCATACGGGTTATCGAAGAAAGGAATGGATACCGTCTTGACAAAAAAACAAATCATAGCTGCCGTTACGGCAAAGTTGTCCCACTTTATGGGCGTTACTCCCGAGGAGGCGACCTATGAGCATTTTTATAAAGCCCTGGCGATGATTATTCGCGATACGCTGCGGGAGGACGCGAAGGCGTTTGCCGACCGCGCGAAGGGCACCGACACGAAAAAAATCTATTACCTGTCCATGGAATTTTTGATGGGCCGGTCGCTGAAAAACAACCTTTACAACATGAATCTGACCGCGCCCGTAGCCGAAGCGCTTGAAGAATTCGGCATCAAACTCGAAAAGCTGTATGAGCAGGAGCCCGACGCGGGCCTGGGCAACGGCGGCCTCGGTCGGCTCGCGGCGTGTTACCTCGACGCCCTCGCGGCCGGCGGATACCAGTCGATGGGCTACTGCATTTTGTATGAATACGGTATTTTCAAGCAAAAACTCATCGACGGCTGGCAGACGGAGCTGCCCGATTTCTGGCTCCCCGGCGGCGAGGCCTGGCTGGTGCCCCGGCCCGACAGAGAGGTCGAAATTCGTTTTGAGGGCACCGTTACCGACCGGTGGGACGATCAATACCACAGCGTTGAGCACACCGGCTATAAGGCGGTCAAAGCGATACCGCATGATATGTATGTCTCCGGCAAAGGCGGGAAGGGCGTCAGTTGCCTTCGCCTATGGTCGGCGAAAGCCCCCGGCCTCGATATGGATAAGTTCAATCAGGGGGACTATTTGCGGGCGATGGAGCAAAACGCCATGGCCGAGGTTATCAGCAAGGTGCTTTACCCGTCCGACAACCATCCCGAGGGTAAAAGCCTGCGTTTGCGGCAGCAATACTTCCTTGTATCGGCCGCTGTTCAGGATATTGTCCGGCGCCATTTAAAGCAATGCAGCACCTTGGATTGCCTGCCGGAAAAAATAGCGGTTCATATCAATGACACCCATCCGACAATGGCAATTCCCGAGTTCATGCGTGTCCTGCTGGACGAATGCGGTTACAACTGGGACGACGCCTGGAGGCTGACCGGCAGCGTGTTCGCCTACACCAACCATACGGTCATGAGCGAAGCGCTCGAATGCTGGCCGGAGGACCTCGTCAAACGGCTTCTTCCGCGCATTTACCAGATTATCAAAGAAATCGACAACCGGTATCGCGGCGCGGTCTGGACGGCGACGGGGGACGCCGCGAAGGTCGAGCGCATGGCGGTCATCGCCAACGGCGTGGTGCGTATGGCGAATTTGTGCGTCGCCTCCTGCCACAGCGTCAACGGCGTTTCCGCCCTGCACAGCGACATTTTGAAAAAAAGCGTGTTTTCCGATTTTTACGCCATCACGCCGGAAAAATTCCGCAATGTCACCAACGGCATCGCGCACCGTCGCTGGCTGTGCCAGGCCAACCCCGCTTTGACGGCGCTGTTGAAGGAACTCATCGGGGACGGCTTTATCCTCGACGCCGAAAAACTCTCGGAGCTTCGCGGCTTTACCGGCGACAAACAGGTTCTTGACAAACTCGCGCAAATCAAGCACGCGAACAAAGAGAGCCTCGCGGCTCTGATTAAAAAGACAAACAATATCGTCCTCGACCCTTCGTCCGTTTATGACATTCAGGCCAAGAGGCTGCATGAGTACAAACGCCAGCATCTCAACGCGCTGAATATTTTGTCAAAATACCTCGCCATCAAGGAAAACCCGGGCGGCTCGTTCACCCCCCACACCTATATTTTCGGCGCGAAAGCGGCCCCGGGCTATTTTGTCGCCAAAAAAATCATCAGTTTCATCTGCGCGGTCGCGGATTTGATTAACAATGACCCCGATATCGCGGGCAGGCTGAAGGTCGTCTACATGGAGGACTACAATGTCACCATGGCCGAACGGCTGATGCCCGCCGCGGAATTCAGCGAGCAGATATCCCTCGCGGGGACCGAGGCGAGCGGTACGGGCAACATGAAACTGATGCTCAACGGCGCCGTGACCATCGGCACGCTCGACGGCGCGAATGTGGAAATTCTTGAGGCGGCGGGGGAAGAAAACATCCTGATTTTCGGCATGACGGCGGAGGAAGCCGCGAGCCTGAAACGCGCCGGCTATGTGCCGATGAGCTATTACGCCAACAACGCGGAGCTTCAGCGCGTCATCGACTATATCAACAAAGGCATCAACGGGCAGAATTTTTCGGAAATCAGCGGCACCATCGTCCACCATGATCCGTTTATGGTTCTCGCGGACTTTGCCGATTATCACAAAACGCAGGCGGAAGCCGAGGCGATATGGGCCGATGCGGACCGCTTCAACCGCATGTCGCTGATGAACATCGCTTCGGCGGGGCGCTTTGCCGCCGACCGGTCCGTTCGCGAATACGCGGAAACGATTTGGGGCACAAAACCGGTTGAGTAATTCCTTTAAGTTTCCCCGGCGCTTGACTGTGTGACGGCCGCCCACGCGAATTGTTAAAAACAGGAGCTGTTGATATGATAAAAAAAATCAAAAACACGGTCAAAGACATGGCGCCGGTTGTCGGCATGGTGATCGGTTGCGCGGCGGGCGGCCTGGCAGGGCTTTTTATGAAGAAAAACACAACGGCCGGCGCGGCCGTCGGGGCGGGGATCGGCCTTGTGGCCGGGTCGATGGTAGCCGAACTGATCTGATAAGACAAACTATAAAAAATCAGCGGTCGGAATACCGACTGCTGATTTAATCTTTATAGCTACCTGACGCGAAGTTCATTTGTATAGTATAACCGCCTTATGCGCGGCCTGTTTCAGCAGTTCGATAATCTCCGTTTCGGTGCCTTCCGGCTCGAACTTGTTGCCGAAGACGCTCTTTCCCGTGAAAACTCCGTACCACACCGCGCCGAGAAGATACCGGCCATAACCGAAGCTCGCGTGAAAGCCGTCCCGGTTTAAACTCCGCGGGCTGCCGTCCCCGAATGCGGTATTGAACAGCGGATTTTCCCGGGCCATTTGCAGTGCTTCGCCGCATGGAATAATTCGCACGGGCGCGCCGTTGAGAACGCCGAGACGTTCGGCGGCTTCCGCGTATGCCTGCTTGAGGGATAGGAACATTACCTCTTGGCTGTTTTCGTATTCGGATAAACGGTCATAGCCGTTTTCGTAAGCCCAGGTCTGGTGAATAAGAATTTCCGCGCCCGGGCACAAAGCTTTGACAAAGTGAAAGAGGTTTTCGATGAACGGAAAATAGGTTGCGCGCTTGCCGCTCAAAATGCTGCTCTGCTGCAGGGTGATAAAATCATAGCCGCCGTTTTTCAGCGTTTCGGGGAGGGAAACGCTGTCTTCGGTTTCCTCCCCGTTGACCGTTTTGCAATAGGCTTCGGCGCCCGACAAGGCGTTCTCCCAATGCAGCTTCAACGGGCAGCCGCCGATGCATAAACTGACGACTTTGATATCCGTGCCGCCCGCCTTGGCTATCTGATGAAGCCACGCGGAAGCGTCGTCGGAAAAGCTGTTGCCGACAGCGAGTATGTTCATGGTTTCTTCCTTTCGACAAACCCCGGTTCATTTCCCGGGCAATTCGGATGGAACGATTGTACTTTTTCCGGGCGCTGCTGTCAATATATTCCGAAAAGCGTTGCGCGCGGGGCCGTTTTCGTGTTAAACTGTTGGCAAAGAAACACATATTGAAAGAGGGAACGGGAATGGCAAAAACCGCTCAAGCAAAAAAGGAAAGCCAACAAAGCGCCGGCAAAAAAACGCTTTGGCAGTTTATCAAATTTATAATCGTCAGCCTGCTCGCGACGGTTGTAATGTACGGGGCTCTGAATATTCTGGTGGCTCTTCCGTCTGTGAAAGAGCTCTTTGCCACGCCGCTGAAATGGTTCGTTTTCGATTACCCCGTGACAAAGAATGAAGCGGGCGCGATCGTTTCCGGCGGGCTCGGTTATTTCATCGCCTTCAACGCCTCGAACATCGCGGCGCAAATCGTCGCGTTCTTCGTCAACCGGGAAAAAACGTTTCACAGCGGCGCGAATGTCGCTGTGACACTGCCGATTTATATCGTATTCACCGTCGCCCTGATATGCTTTTCCGCCTGGCTGTCGCCGATGCTCAACACCTTTTGTATCAACAAAGGAATCGGCGCCCAGGCATCGGCCAACATCGCCGCGGCTGTCTGCAGTGTCATCCAGTTTTTCGTGTATTTTCCCGTCGACAAACTCCTGTTCCGAAAGCCGAAAGAGTCGAAAACGAAATAAAAGACCGGGGGCTGACACACGATTCGCTGCGCGTCAGCCCTCGATAATTTTCATCCCCGGGTATTACCCTTTACTGCTTGCGGAAACGCCTGTCAACCAAAGAAAAGCGCGCCCCGTAAGGGGAGTTCACCTTAGGGATTTACGAAAACAAGTAAAGTTTTGACCGACTTTCTTCAAGCGGAGGCTCAACCGATAAGGAAAAGTAAGAAAGAGGCATTATCTCACAAGGGATAGTGCCTCTCTTTTTGGTAATAAATCGTCCAAAAAATGCATTGTTACTTTACTTTTTGCCGTGATCATATTATACTTTCACCTTAGGATGTAATGACATTCAGGCGTATGAGGCCAAAGAAACGGCGTGGCTTCGATTTTCGTGTTTCAACACGTGCGGCTGCGTGTTTTATACGAAAAATATATTGTTTAAGGGGAATATGATGTTTACCAGTTTTAAAGAAGCAAAAGACTATTGTGCCAGTCATGGAATCAAAGCGATAGATTTTAAAATGGTGGATCTTGACGGACGTTGGCGGCATATCACAATTCCTGAAACACGTTTTAAAGAAAGTATCATGGTATCGGGTATAGGTTTTGACGGTTCGAATTACGGATATGCAAAAGTCGAAAAAAGCGACATGGTTTTTATCCCTATTTTGTCCACGGCGGCGCTTGATGAGTTTGCGGAAATACCGACACTCTCTATGATAGGAGATGTCATGGTGATTGCTTTGCCCGACAATCGTCCCTTTGACCAATATCCCAGAAACGTATCTAAAAATGCCGAGAATTATCTGCGGAGAAGCGGTATTGCAGATAAAATGATAATCGGACCGGAGTTTGAATTTCATATATTTGACAGCGTGAATTATCAAACTCAGGCAAACAAAGTTTCCTTTGAAGTGGATACAAGACAGGCGCATTGGAACACAGGCCAACAAACAACGGATAATAAAGGCTATCAGGTAAAGATCAAATCCGGATATCATACGGATTTGCCCAACGATGTTACTTTCAATCTGAGAAGTAAAATATGCATGATTCTGGAAAATCGTGGTGTCGATGTCAAATATCATCATCACGAGGTAGGTGGCTCCGGGCAGGTGGAGTTTGAGGTTGAGCTGGGCGAAATGACCGATATGGCTGACAAGACAATGATTATCAAGTATATCGTGAAAAATGCGGCGATCAATGACGGCAGAACAGCAACCTTTATGCCAAAACCGCTATATAATGAAGCCGGAAACGGAATGCATGTTCACATACACCTTTTTAAGGATGGAGAGCCTATCTTTTACGATGAAAAGGGATATTCACAGCTCAGCGACACGGCGCTGTATTTTATAGGCGGAATACTGACTCATGCGGCGTCGCTTTGCGCGTTTACAAACCCTTCAACAAATTCCTTCAAACGACTTGTTCCGGGTTTTGAAGCGCCGGTAACCCTTGGATACGCAACATCCAACAGAAGTGCTGTAATAAGGATACCCGCCTATGCAAAGGATCCAAGCCAGAAGCGCTTTGAACTGAGATGTCCCGATGCGACATGCAATCCGTATTATGCTTATTCTGCAATACTTATGGCAGGAATTGACGGAATCGAAAAGAAAATTGACCCTTCGAAGCAAGACTGGGGACCGTTTGATTACAATCTATATGACTTGACTGAGGAGGAAAAGGCAAAAATACAGTCGCTTCCCAGAACGCTTGAAGAAGCGCTTGACAGTCTTGAGAGTGACCACGAATATCTTACAAAGGGAGGGGTATTCCCCAAGTCGCTGATCGATATCTGGCTCAGGAAAAAACGCAGTGAGGCAAAAAAGATCAGCCAGATAACACATCCTGCGGAATTTGAAGCCTATTATGACTTATAATGACGGGGCGGCCCAATCAATAAAGCGCGCCCCGTAAAAGAGGCGCGCTTTGTATTATTTTCGGCGTCCGCCAAAAACGCGGCGGGAGAACCGGCGGTCAGTCAACAAAGAACGGTTCTCTCATGCCGTAGTAGTAAATGGGCTGCGTCTGCGCGATAGGCAGCGCGTCGAGCCGCTTGCCGCTTTCCATCGAGAAAGAGGTCAGCGCGGAGCCGGAAAGCGTATACAGCGTGTCGCCGACATAGGTGCCTCTGGTAATGCCGTTATAATCGCCCTTGCTGCCGGCGTCTTGATACTGCTTGTCGGGCACGATTTCGGAGCCCTTGACGGTGAAGGTGAAGAACATGGATCGGTTTTGGGTATTGTCCACCACGGCGCTTTTCGAGGTGCCGTCTTCGCTGACAATCGTGTCATAAGCCGGGTACACCGTCACCGGCAGGCCGAACAGGTTCTTTTCGGGGCAGAGCATGAAGGCCTTGTGGTTGTTCATCGCCTCCGTATAAGCCTGGCCTTCGATCACATATTTGTCCGCCTCGACCGGTTTGGCCGGGTTGCTGACATCGAACAGCGACAGTTTGACGCCGGGCAGCGTTCCCTCGTCGTTGCCGTTTTGGCCGATGCCCAACAGAAGGGTATCGGTGACCGGGTGCAGATAGCTCGAGAAGCCGGGCAGTTTTAGTTCGCCCGTGATCTTCGGCGCGGCCGGGTCTTTCAGATTCAGAACGAACAGGGGGTCCGTCTGCTCAAAGGTCACGACATAGCCCGTGTCGCCCATGAATCGGACGGCGTAAATGCGCTCGCCGGGGGCGATTTTTTCCACCTTGCCGACCGTCTTGAGGTTCTTGTCAAGTACGAACACATTGCTGCTGCCTTTGTCACTCCATTCGCCCTCGGTGGTCGCTATACGGAAATACCCGCCGTGCTCATCCATGGAAAACTGGTTGAGGATGGTACCCTCGACTTTTCCGGCGCAGTCGAAATCGACCTTGCCGCCGCCGATGGAAAAGCGGTATATTTCGGTAAATCCGCGGTCGTTGGATATGAAGACGTCGTATCCGTCGCCCGAGGTTTGCGTGACGCGCGGGTAGACGGTCCGCGACACAAACAGGCTGTCTTTGGTGCAGTAGGCTTCCGAGCCGCCGCCGAGCACCGCCTTTTTGTTCGGAGCCGCGTCGAGGTCATCGAGGTTGATGCCTGTCGCGACGAGGTAACTCGGTTCGGGGTCTTTGGCGATATAAATGTCGGGCGCGGCGACTTCGGCCGCCTTGCCGTCGACGGAGATACGCGGGATGCAGTTGTCGTTGAGCGCTTGCGTGGCATACACGTCGACATAGTAAGAACTGAGGATATACAGCTTGCCGCCGATGAGCCGCGCGGAAATAAAGCTGCCGTCCTGCGTGAATGTCTTGAGCAGCTTCGGGGCAGTTTTGTCCGTAACGTCATACACCGCGCACACGGTCACATTTTTGTAGGAGTAAGGCATTGAATACAAGCCGGGGTCGTAATCGGGGGCGACGGCGGAGCCGTCCGGAGCGGGCTCGGCTGATTTTCCGGTTGTTCCCGAACCCGCGGAGCCTTCGGCGCTGCCGGAAGAGGCGGAGGGAGCGGGTTCGTCTTCTGTTTTGGTTTCACCCTCGTCTTTCGCGCCGTTGGGTATATATTGAAACCCGTTGCCGAAAACGACGAGCAGATTGCCTTTGACAAACAGCGAGTTCGCGTTCACGCCGCTGCCGTCGGCTTGCGGGCGCGCCTGAATGGCCGCGGCAAGTTTGAGGTTATCCGCCGGCAGGAGGCTGTAGATATTCACCGAGCCGTTGACAACGCTGTACAAATACCGGCCGTCGTTTTTGACGATGTCCGGCTCGTCGACGCCCGCGACCTGGGTGTTTGTCTTGCCGTAAGCGCTGTCGGAGCCGTTTGCGGTGTCCGCGCCGGCCGATTCGGGAGCGGCGGTTTTATTGCCGATGTTTAACCCTTGGTCGGCCAACCGGCTAAATCCGTATCGCACCGATGATTGGTTCGTTTTGGAGAGTTTGTTAAAGATTGATTGGATCTCCGTGCGGCTTTCTGCCGTTTGCATGCCGGACGCCGGTTTTTTGCTGTATCGCCAATATTCGGCGTCCAATTTCACCGCTTTCATTCCGCCGTAGAGGTTGAACACCGCCGCGGCGCCCGCGACGACGATAAGGGCCGCGGCCGCGGAGGCCAGGCGCCGCACGGGGATGCGCCTGACTTTTTTCACCTCGGGCTCCGGCATATTTTCCAATTCGCTCACAATGGATTCTTTGGAAAGGCCGGGAGGAACGGGATTGCTGTCTTCAAACCTCTCGTAATCTGCCCGGAGAATTTCGAGCAGTTCTTTGTCCTTCTTTTTCAAACAAATCACCCCTTCAATCGGTTATTCGAGTTCGCGCCTCAATTTCTTGAGCGCTCTGGACAGTTTTGAGCGTACCGTGCCAGAGGGGCAGTCAAGGATAAACGCGATTTCACCGCTTTTGTACCCGCCGATGACGCTGAGCAGGACAATTTCCCGCTCGTCACCGCCGAGCGTATCGAGCGCGGCCGACAGTTCCAACTTCAGCGCGGTGTTTGAGGGGGCCGAGCCGAGGGAATCTTCCGATTCGTCGTCAATGGGAACTGTCGCTCTCTGCCGCGACTTCTCCGCGATATGCTTGTTTAAAACCCCGTGGAGAATCTTATACAGCCACGCTTTGAACGCTTCCTCGCTGCGCAGAGAGGCTATCTGGGAAAAGGCCGAGCAAATGGCGTCATGCACAGCGTCCTCAGCGAGATCGCCCGAGCCCAATACACAGCGGGCGTACGAGTAAAGCTCCCGGGAACAAAGCTCGTATAACTCGCCGAAAGCTTCCGCGTCGCCGCGCCGCGCCCGTCTTGCCAAATCGATGCTTTTACCGTCCATGAAATGCCCTCTTTTCTGCCCCTCATTTATTAAGTGTATAAAAAGGGGAAAATTGTTGCGTGGTTTCGGATTTTTTTATATTTATCTTCGAATTCTGTCGCATTTTCCGCTCGTGGTGGTATAATAATAGAGCAGGTGAGATCAGAAGGGAGGCAACCGTTTGAAACGAGTTTTTCGAGTTATAGTACCCATCGTTTTCATTGTAACCTTGTCGGGCTGTTTTTTCAACGGCAACAGTGACCCGGTGACACAAAGCGGTTTTGATTCTTCCGGCACCGCCGGCCAAAGCGATACGGTTTCAAAGCCGGCGCAAACAACCGCGCAGACGACCGCGCCCGTGACAACCGCCCTGCCCGTGACCACAACGAAAGCGCCGACGAAGCCCTATACGACGCAATCGGAAACAAGCACGATACCGGGCGCCAAACCCGTCATCGCAACAGGCAAAGACACCGGCACAACCGGGACTTACACCGGTTTTGAACCTCTGCCGCCGGTGGAATACACCGTCAATGACCCCAAAAATGAACGGGGGCTCTCGGAAAAGAGCGTCGGTTACTCTTGGGGCGATGCGAAAAACAACCAAATCTACTTTGACAAAAAAGGGTTCAACGCACTCGCGATTGACACCAAATCACCCGGAAAAGTGTTATACCTGACCTTTGACTGCGGCTGGGAAAACGGCTATACCGCCAAAGTGCTCGACACCCTGAAAGCGAAAAAAGTACCGGCCGCGTTCTTTTGCACCTACAACGGCTATATCGACCGGCAGCAGGAACTCGTCGCCCGCATGATCAAAGAGGGCCATATCGTCGGGAACCACTCCACAAGCCATCCGATGTTCCCCGGCATCAGCCGGTCGAAAATGGCGCGGGAGATTCAGGACTGCGACAATTATCTGAGAACCCGCTTTGGCTATTCCGCGCCGTATTTCCGCTTTCCGGCAGGGGAATACTCCGACAGCGCGCTCGACCTTGTCGGGTCGCTGGGCTTTAAATCCGTGTTTTGGTCGGTGGCTTACAGGGATTGGGAAGTCGACAACCAAAAAGGCCGGCAGTTTGCCTTTGACACCGTGACATCCCTGCTGCACCCCGGAGCGGTTATTCTGCTGCACACCGTCTCGAAGGATAACGCGGCGGCGCTCGGCGATATCATCGACTACGCCCGCGATCAGGGGTATGTTTTCAAACAACTGCCTTGACGGCCGAAAAGCCGGGTAAAAAAACGGGCTGTCTCAAACCGAGACAGCCCGTTGCTGATTTTACCTTACAGAACCCGGACCCGGACGACGCCTTCGATGGCTTCGAGCTTCGCCGTGTCCGCCTCGCCGTTGATGTCGGCGACGGTATACGCCCAGCCTTTTTTCGCGCCGCTGTTGAGGGCGGCTATCGCGCTGCCGTTGAGCGCGGTTGTGATCTTCGCCTGAACGCCCTCGGCGTCCTTATGAATAACACAAACCCTTTTGGCAAATTCGGCGGGCAGCTGCGTGGCGGGGAAGTTGACGGAATTTTTAATCTCGCCTCTTTCCAGGTACGCGACGAGCTGGTCGGCGGCCATCACGGCGCAATTGTCCTCGCTCTCGGGTGTCGACGCGCCAAGGTGCGGAATGGCGACGACGCCTTTGGCGAGAATCTGCTCGTCGGTCGGGAAGTCGGTGACATACGCGGCGGCTTTGCCGCTTTCAAGGGCGGCGACGATGTCGGCCGAGTTGACGAGTTCGCCGCGCGCGAAGTTGAGAATCCTCACGCCGTCTTTCATTTGGGCGAGCGTGTCGGTGTTGACAAGGTTTCTCGTATTGTCGTTAAGCGGCGTGTGCAGCGAGATATAGTCCGCCGCGGCATACACTTCTTCGATATCTTTTACAATTTTTACGGTCGGTTTCAGGAACTGCGCGTGTTCCGCCGTGATAAACGGGTCATAACCGATGACGGTCATGCCGAGGTCAACCGCGGCGTTGGCGACGAGAACGCCGATGGCGCCCAGGCCGATGAGGGCGAGGGTTTTCCCGCTGATTTCGGGGCCCGTGAACGCGGACTTGCCTTTTTCGACAAGTTTGCCGACCTGCGCGCCTTCCCCCTTCAGGGTTTTGCACCAGTCGATGGCTTCCGGAATTTTGCGGGAGGCCAGCAGCAGCGAGCAGACGACGAGTTCTTTGACGGCGTTTGCGTTCGCGCCGGGGGTGTTGAAGACCACGATGCCTTTTTCGGTGCAGGCCTCGCACGGCACATTGTTGACGCCGGCGCCCGCTCTGGCGACGGCGAGGGTGTTTTTGTCAAACACCATTTCCAGCATGGAGGCGGAACGCACCATAATCGCGTCGGGCGATTTGACATCTTCGCCGTACGCGTATTTGGTTTTGTCAAATCTCTCAAGGCCGAACTTGGAGATTTTGTTTAATGTCAGGATGTTAAACATAGGTTTACCCCTTTCCGATTGTTCGTTAGTTGTTCTTCTCGAAGTCCTTCATGAACTCGACGAGCTTCTCGACGCCTTCGACAGGCATCGCGTTGTAGATGGAAGCCCTCATGCCGCCCACGGAACGATGGCCTTTGATGTTGACAAAGCCGGCCGCCGTCGCCGCTTTTACGAACTTGTCGTTGAGTTCCTCGGTCGGGGCGACGAAGGTCACGTTCATCATCGAGCGGTCCTTCGGGACGACGGGGTTGCTGAACATCTTGCTTTGGTCAAGGCAATCGTAGAGGATTTTCGCCTTCGCCTCGTTGCGGGCTTTCATCGCCTCAAGGCCGCCGATGCTCTTAATCCACTCAAGGACGAGTTTGCAGATATAAATCGGCCAGCAGGGCGGGGTGTTATACATCGAGTCGTTTTCCGCCATGACCTTGTAGTCCATCACGGTCGGGGTGCACGCCCTTGCGGAGCCCATCAAATCCTCGCGGACGATGACGACCGTCAGGCCGGCGGGGGCGATGTTCTTTTGCGCGCCGCCGTAAATCAAGCCGTATTTGGAGACGTCCATCGGCTCGGAAAGGAAGCAGGAGGACACATCGGCGACGAGCGGGACATTGCCGGTGTCGGGCAGTTCGGTCCAGCGGGTACCGAAAATGGTGTTGTTCTGGCAGATATAGAAATAGTCGGCGTCGGGGGTGAAATCCGCTTTGTTGAGGGCGGGAATATAGGAGAAGGTTTTGTCCTTCGACGAGCCGACGACTTTGATCTCGCCGTACTTTTTGGCTTCTTCGCAGGCTTTCGTGGCGAACTGGCCTGTCAGCACATAGTCGGCCTTGCCCGAACCGTTGAGAAGGTTCATCGGAATGGCGGCGAACTGCGCGGACGCGCCGCCCTGCAGGAACAGGATTTTGTAGTTGTCGGGGACGCCGAGAACCTCACGGAACAGAGCTTCGGCGCCGAAAATGATGCTCTCGTAGATCTTTGAGCGATGGGACATTTCCATTACCGACTGGCCGCTGCCGTTGTAATCCAAAATTTCCGCCGCGGCACGGTTGAGAATGCTTTCGGGCAGCATGGAAGGGCCCGCTGAAAAATTGAACACTCTTGCCATCTTTCATTCCTCCAAACAGATTTATGGTGCCGGCCGGACGCGTCGGCACCAACAGAAATTGGAATAATTATATAACACTGCCTTGATAATAGTCAATACATTTATTTTGTTGCGTGGCATCGCAATCTATTGAAAATACTCGGTGATATCGGTATAATTGTCTGTGAAATTTGTCAAAACAGGGAGACGGGCGCCGCATGTTAAACGCGGAAAAAACAAAGACAGTAGACTGCATAAATACCCGGCCGTTGGCCGTGAAAGCGCTCGCTCTGGCGGTTGCCGCCGCCGTATGGCTTTCGGCCGCCGCGGGCTGCGCCGTGAAGGAAACAATCGCGGAGACTACGGCCGCTCCGACTACAGCCCCCGCAACGACCGAACCGGCGCCTCCCGGAATGATGAACCCTCTGACGGGTTTGTACGGCATGAACGAAGAAGCGCAGGGGAAAAGGCCCGTCGCCGTGGTGATAAACAACGCGCCCGACGCCCGCCCGCAGTGGGGGCTGTGCTCGCCCGACATCGTCGTCGAAAGCCTTGCGGAAGGGGGTATCACCAGAATGCTCTGGCTTTATGCCGACGCCGCAACAATACCCAAAAAAATCGGTTCGATTCGAAGCGCGCGGCACGATTTTGTCGAGATCGCCGAAGGGTTGGACGCTGTCTTCGTGCATTGGGGCGGCAGTGGCTACGCCTATGACGCGCTCAAAAGCAGGGACGTCGACCGTATAGACGGCATGTATTCGGACAAGTATTTTTTCAGAGACAACACGAGGAGCGGCGGGAGAGAACACCGGGGTTGCACAACCGGGCAAAAATTAACAGCTGCTTTGGATGAGCTTGGCCTCAGGACAGCAATCAAAGAGCAATACGCCGCCCCGTTCGCGTTTTGCGAGGAGGACAATATGGTTGCCCCCGCGAATGCCTGCAGCCGCGTGTCTTTCGCGTTTTCGCAGAGTTACCGGCATGAGTTCCGGTTTGTCAAAGAAAACAAACTGTATTACAACTACCTCAACGGCAACCCGATGGTGCAGGACGGCGGGGAGCAGATGGCGGTACGCAACCTCATCTTGTTATACTGCGGGGTCAAGCCGCTCGGCGGCGGGCTCGTCGACATGGACCTTTCCCAAGGCGCCGGCATTTTTGTCAGCAACGGCGGGTATGAGGACATTACCTGGGCAAAAGGCGGCCCATCGGATTCCCTGGCGCTTTACGGCGCGGACGGCAAGGCGCTCAAACTCAACCCCGGCAAATCGTATATCGCGCTTATCCCGACCGCGCAGAAAGCCAAAACCGTTTTCGCCGGGGAGGAAAGCACCACCGCGGTGTATTAACCGTATGTTAAAAATGCCCGGCGGCCGCGGCCGCCGGGCGTTTTGTGTGTGCGGGTGTATAAACGCCGCCAACCGCCACATATATATATTATCGTATGTTGGGGGTGGCCATATGAAAATTGTCCGCTTTTTGACGCCGAGGGCTTGGATAACCGCCGGCGTTTTCGTCATTTCCGGCTTGGGCGCTTTGTCGCATTTTGTGTTTGAACTGTCGGGGGGCAGCGTAGCCGCCGCTGTTTTCACACCGGTGAACGAAAGCGTGTGGGAGCATCTGAAAATGGCGTATTGGCCGATGCTTGTCTGGTGGATTGCCGGGTACTATGTATTAAGCAGGAACAAAAAAATAACCCCCGCGGCGTGGTTTTGCGCGCTGGCGGGGGCCGAGTTATTTTGCCTTTTGTTTATCACCGGGTTTTTCTATGCCTATACCGGGGCGTTGGGTATCCAATCTGTGGCGGCGGATATCGCCTCGTTTTTTCTTGCCGTCGCTTTGTCGCAGGCCTTCGGCTTTCATCTGTATCGATATTCAAAGGCGCGACCCCGGCGCCTGATTGTCTGCGTTGCCGCCCTGACCGTTATGGCGGCGGCGTTTATCGTGTTTACCTTCGCGCCGCCGCGCGTCCCGCTGTTTTTTGACACATCCGCGGGGACATACGGTATACCGTGACCCAAGCCGTCTTGACGGCGCGCCCGCGCTAGGATTTATGGTGCGGATTATTTATCTTCTTTTTTGCTTCCCTGAGTCATTGCAAGGTTTGTGTAGCCGTCATCAGATTCGAAATCTTTTCTCCAGAGTGCGTACATTTTTTCATATATTTCTTTGTCGATTTCCGGAGTGCCGTTTTTAGTTGTCGGTAAAAGCATATCACCGGCTGTTTTCGGGTCGGTGCAGGCAGTATCATTGCGCCACTTTTCTCTTTCTTCCTTTATTCGAAGATTCGGAATATCCATTGAAACTCCGCCTTTGAGAATTGAGCGATAAGCAAACATACCGGGCAAGAACATATCCATTGCTTCGTAAACATCAATGATGTCGGCATCCTCGTTGCCGAGAATTTTGCTGACAAAATTATACATTGAATAATAGTCCGAACCGCCGTGACCGAATCGTGCGCCGGCATCATCGTTTTCTGCCGGCTTGTAACACTCTGTATCGTGATGAGTGTAGTCACCGGAAAAGTCATCGGCATTGACATAGATTTTATCAACATATGAGCCTGTGTCTTCACGGGCGGATTCCATTCTTCCGTAAGAACCGTAAACTGAATACCAAACAGAATTTTTGTAAAGTCCGCCGTGAATGCTCTTGACAATTCCGCCGTTTTCAAGTGTTACCATTTCAATGCCGAAGGAACCGCATTTTGAACCGATACGCAGTTTTCTTTCGTTCTTTGTGCCTTCAAGTCCGATAACCGAAACAGGTCTCAGACCCGTGATATGAATAAGCGGACCCATTGAATGTGTACAGTAAAAAGTCGAATACATATTGTTTCGCCAATGATTCTCTTCACCGTAGGTAATGCTGGGCCATATTGATTCGCAGTTGTGAATATACTCACCCTCGCCGTATTCAAATTCGCCTATTTTTCCTTCTCTGTAAAGGCGGCGCATTTCATATGGTGCGGGCATATAGCAATAGTTTTCACCGTAAGCGTATATTTTTCCGGTTTCTTCAACACACTCAATAAGTTCAACCGCTTCCTTCATCGTCTGGCAGGGAAGCACCTCGGAGAATACATGCTTTCCGGCTTTCATTGCCTTGATTGCAAATGGGGCATGTTCATTGGCATAGTTTGCAAGAACAACAGCATCCATATCATGCTTGATGAAATCTTCAAAGTCCGTGTAGTATGTAATATTCGGGTCATTAAGCATTGCCTTTTGCTTTTCAAGACCTTCAACCCATTTGTCACAGATAGCCACTACTGTTGCGTTATCTGCATTTTCGCAATAATTTATCATACTTGTGCCGCGATACGCACCCATAACGCCGATTCTGATTTTTTTCATACTTTTTTACCCCTGTTTAAGATACTTATCAGCATATTCGAAGAACAGGTTCATTATCTTTGAAATTGACTCTTTGTCTTCGCATTCATGATTGGAATTCGGAAAAGAAACAAATGTATGCTCAACATCATATTCTGTCAGTTTTGTGTCAAGATCAACGGCGTTCTGATAAGGAACAATGTCATCAATTTCTCCATGGCCGAAAATGGTGGGAACCGTGTTTTTGCTGACAAAATTAATCGGAGAGAACTTCTTTAATGCCGATCCTGCGTTATTTAATTTTTCAAGATCAATGCAGTAACCGATACCGTTGCTTATTATATTGCGGAAATATTCCGTTCCCACCGATGCACCGACACGGTTCTTTTCGGAATAGAAAAATGGGTTTTCAAGGTCCGTCGGACCGCAGAGTTCAACAACGCAGACAGGTTCAACGGGAGCGGTATCTTTTCGGGTATAAGCATATAGCAAAGAAAGATGACCGCCTGCCGAAATTCCCGTCAGCAAAACCTTGTTGAAGTTTACACCGTATTTGGCACCTTTGGCTTTTATTGCCGAAAGGGCAGAAGTTATATCATCGAGTTCATCGCTGAAACAGATATCTTCGGAAACATACCGGTAATTGATACAGGCAGCAGCAAGACCCTTTTCTTCGCTGACCTGAAATAGATTTTTGGTATAGTCATTTTTACTTCCCTCGACCCAGCCTCCGCCGTGAATACAGAGAATCAGGCCGAGTTCGCCCGATGTTTTTTTCGGAAAAACAAGGTCGTATTTTTGCCTTTCACTTTTATTATCGGTATAAAATTCGTCAAGAAAAATCCGACTGTTATGATTATGCCTGATGTATGCTTTGTTTGATTCAAAAATTTTGTTAATCATATAACTACCTTTGTTGCTTTAAATGTCAAGGGGACGGCCAGCCAACATCGGCTTCCGCTCTTTATAACTTACGGGGCTGTATTGCTTCACGCTTTCGCATTGCGGCTCTCGAACTTCCGAAGTCCCTTAGGGCACTTTTCCTTCGCTTAAACCTTACCTCACGGCTTCGGCTCCAAGAACTCGGTACCGGCTGGTCGCTAACCTTTGCCGGGTCGGGTCTTTCAACCAACAACATTACACGTACCGCACTGGCGCACCCTCAGGCTTATGGTATCACTAAATATCTTTAGTTGCCAAACCCCCGTCCCCTTGACGCCGGACGCCGTCTATAACAGCGGCAGCCAATCCCCGTAACCGTTTTCATCCATTTCCTCTTTCGGGATAAACCGCAGCGACGCGCTGTTGATACAGTACCGCAATCCGCCGGTTTCGGCGGGGCCGTCGTTGAAAACATGGCCAAGATGCGCGTTGCCCGTTTTGCTGCGCACCTCAACGCGTTCCATGCCGAAGGACCGGTCGCGCAATTTGACAATCGCCTCTTCGCTGACCGGTTTTGAAAAACTCGGCCAGCCGCAGCCGGATTCGAACTTGTCGCCGGAAACAAACAGCGGCTCGCCGGTTGTCACATCGACATAGATGCCCGGCTCGAACCGGTTCCAGTATTCGTTTTTAAACGGCGGCTCGGTGGCGCTGTTTTGGGTGACGTTATACTGCGTTTCGGTCAGCGTAGTTTTCAGGATGTCTTTGGAAACCGGTTTATATTTCAAGCCGGTGTCTTTCGCCCGCGCGGCCTTTTCGAATTTCTCCTTGCCGATATGGCAGTACCCGCCCGGGTTTTTATCCAGGTATTTTTGGTGGTACTCCTCCGCGGGATAAAAGTTTTGCAGCTTCATTGCCTCAACGGCAACGGGCAAACTGTATTTCTTTTGAAGTTCGCTGATGGAATCCAAAATAGTGGATTGGTCGGCGTCATCCGTATAATAAATCCCCGTGCGGTACTGCGTGCCCCGGTCACCGCCCTGGCGGTTCACGGCGACGGGGTCGATAGCGTCATAATACAGGTTGAGCAGAAATTTCAGGCTGAGCCGCTCTTCATCGTATCGCACCCTCACCGTTTCCGCGTGGCCGGTGCCGCGGCGGCAGACATCCTCGTAAGAGGGGTTTGCCGTTTTTCCGTTGGCGTAACCCGCCTGCGTTTCCAAAACGCCGGCGATGCCGGAAAGGTATTTTTCAACACCCCAGAAACAGCCTCCGGCCAGGTATATTTCTTTAAAGGGCACGGTACGCTCATTCATAGTATCAAGCCTTTCTTTATCCGCCGTCGGCATATTATTACCGCCAGTCCACCGGGCTGGTGAAAAAGAAATTGATGTCCTCTTTGGCCGGCATGGGGGGAAAACTGCAGATCATCGTGATGCCGTGGGCTTTCAAATCGTCATAAAGCGCCTCGTTGAGTTTGCCGCGGAACGGGTTGAGAATACTGAACTCGCCGCGGAACAGATTGGCCTTGTAGTATTGGAAGGAAAGCCGAGCGGTTTCGACATGGAAGCGCTGCTTGTCGGTCAGGTTCGCCGCTTCGGCCTTGTCCCAAAGGGCGTCGAGGGTCTTGATTTCTTTGTTGTTCATCAGCGCCGTCTGGTAATGCCACTCCATGACGAAGGAATGGGAAGAGGCGATGACCTTGGCCGTGAAGTAGTTGATATACTCTTTGATAAACGGCGCGGCCTCGCCGTAATAGGCGGCCATAAACTCGTCCATGTGCCTCTCGACGTCGCAGTCTGGGTTCCACATCGTCTTAGCTTTGATGTAGTTGCGCAGGTCGTTGAACGCCGCGGTATGGTGCCCGCCGCCGCAGTTGTAATAGATACCCGCAATCTTGTTATCGCGGTAATATTGGAAGTTCGGCGCGAAGGTCTGCAGGTTGGCGGCGAATTGCAGGTAGTTGAGGAAGTTGACGGTGTAGTTGTAAATATAAATCTTTTCCGCCGATTTGCCCCATCCTTCCACATAATCCACATAAGCCGGTTCATGGTCGGAAAACCGGTAGGCGAAGGTTTCGTTGCGGGAATCATCCATATGCCCGCACTCGGTTATCGGGTGCGCGTAGCAGGCGTGTATCGGGCAAAGCACCGGTGTCACGTTGGCGTTGCACTTGAGGTTTTCCGGCGGGGCCTCGCATTCCAGGTAAGCGTAGAAGGTGTAAGTCACACCCGGAAATTCCTGCGACAGCGCGTCCGACAGCGCGTTGGTGAACAGCACCATCGTCGCGGATACGGCGCCGTATTGTTCGTACAAGACTTTGCAGGTTTCGCACTGGCAGTAATCCTGGTTATCCTTTTGGCCGACATGCAGAATGGTCTGTCCCGGCGCGGCGTTTTGAATGAGTGTTCGGGCATTGGCTATCGCGGTTTGTATAGCACCCGGATTGGACAGACAGACATGGGCGTCCGTGCGCGCCCCCGTGTCCTCCCGGTAAGCGAAATACTCTGGATGGCCGTTCATCAAGCTGTCCGGCACCAATTTATCCAAACTCACATCCCAGGTGATGTTGTTGTAACCGCCGCCGTATTCCGGCGTGTTCAAATGGACGTTCCCCTTTTGTTTTACCTGCCAGGCCACGCTGCCGTCGCCGTTGAGGTGCCGCGCCTCAAATGCCGGCACCTGCGTGTCGTCAAGCAGCGCGTTGATTTTCACCGTGCTAATGGCCGGGATGGTCGTCACCGTGTCGGTAAACCAACGGCAGCCGAGCTGTTCCTCCAGGAAGGTATACACACCGTAAAGGGTTCCCCGGAGTTCCCCGCCCGCGATAATGAGTTTTTCACCGGTCACCAGAAGCCGGAAGCCCTCGTCGCCGAGGGCGGCGCGGTCTATCGTGTAGCCGCCGCCGTTTTCACGGTTGGTTTTGCCGACGATAATTTCATGGGCTTGGGCCGGCGCGGCGTCGGTCACCACGGGCAGCTGCGCGCCGCTGATTTGTTTCAGATAGTTTTGCAACTCGTTGGCCGCGGTCATTTCCGAAGGGCCGGCGTTCGCGCCGCGCACAATCGCGTAATCGCTCGCGCCGCTGTCTATGAGGGTCAGCCATTGGGTTACGGCCGGCTCGACATACGGCGTGCCGCCGTAATCGACTTTCGTTTCAAACGGAACGATGTTGAATGTCATGCCGATAAACTGGAACAGCGCCATGAGACAGGAAATGAATTTGACAAACGACACAGCGATTCCTCCCTTGATTGTTACAAGCCGAATTCCTTGATGAAATCGTCAAAGCCCTTGTGGCCGAGCCCTTCGACCGCCGTGAGAAACGGCCGGTGCGAAAGGGCGGTTTTGACGATGTCTTTATCCAACCCGCGTAAAATTTCGTCGAAACTTTTATGCGCGGCTTCGTTGATGCCCCGTAACAGGCCGCGGCTTTGGGCCTGACTGGCTGCGCGTTCCTCCGGGTAGCCGCCTCCGGGCGCCTTGGCGAACAGCTTTTCGAAGATATAATCCAGGTTCAGTTCACCCGCCCAGCCGAAGCCTTTGTTGAGGGCGAGCGATATGCAGTTGCCGGCGTTGATTTGTGAAAAGACATAGGCGTCGGACGGTTCCAAAATCAATCCGCAATACACGTTCGGATACTGATTGGCCGAAATTAAAAAGCCCTGGCCGGTGCCGCAGCTGCCGACGACGAGGTCGGCGAGCCCCAGGTTGAGAACCGCTCCCGCCATGAAGCCCGTATGGATGTAGGTTAAATTGATGTCGTTATAATTGTCGGACATGCCGATATTGAGCACTTCCCGGCCCTGTTTTTCAATTGCCGCGACGACGTCTTTGTTTTTTGACATCGCCGAGAATTCGTTGATAACCGCGATTTTCATGGAAACCTCCTGTGTTGTAAACAATCGTGCGCCTTGTAAAACATATGCAAAGGGTCCTTACGCGGCGCGGCATGGAAACCGCGCCCTACAATTCCACACTCCGCACTCCGTTACCAGTGTTTGCCGAACGCGCCGAAAAAGCCCTTGCGTTTTTTCAGCTGTTTGTCCTCGTAGCTGTCGAGGAATATCTCCCGGCCCTGCTTCGCGGAGTCGATGGCCGCCAGGGAGAATTTCAGCACTTCTTTGGCCCTCTCGCCGGTGAGAACAGGCTCCCGGTTGTTTTTGAGCGCGTCGATAAAGTCGAGCGTGGAGTTTTTAAAGGAATCGCCCCAGTCCGCGGGCATATCCCAATACTCGGTGAGCTTGCCGTCTTTATACAGCACGACGGGGGCGACCGTCGGCATCATCGCCGCGGTGCAGCGCGTAATCCACACAATGCCCCTCGAGCCGGTAATCTCCATGCGCTCGTCGCAGCAGTAGTATTTGCTTTCGATATACATATCTTTCGAGTCGACGATGTCAAGCACGCCGTACTGCTTGCCGCTTTTGTGTTTCCACATGATCATCGCCGGGCAGTCCTGGTAGATGCCGGGCAGCACGGCCGTGGTGTCAATCCACGCGCTGACCTTTTCGACGGGGCCGAACATATCCATGATCACCGAGAATTTATGGTACCCGTCGTCAAACACCAGCGGGCCGCCGCCCGACAAGGTGTCGTTCATACGCCAGGCCCAGGCCTTCGGGTCGATTTTCCAGCCGGTTTCTTTCAACCCGGCGGCGGCCATGTCAACCCCCGCGAGTTTCGCCCTCGCGGCGGCCCCGGGCGCGTTGACCGACCCGAGGGAACCCGTGTTCATTTTGTAGCGGATGGACACCGGGTCGCCGATTTCACCGCTGTCAAACAATTTCTTCGCCAGTTGGTAGGGCGGGTAGAAAACAAAGTTCTCAAACACCTTGAGCGTTACGCCGTTTTTTTTCGCCGCCTCTATCATCGTGTCGCATTCCGCCAAATTCATCGCCATGGGCTTTTGAACCGAGACATGTTTTTTCGCCTCGCACGCCTGAACGGTCATTTCGCAGTGCAAAAAATGAGGCACGAGCAGTTCCACGGCGGCCACCTCGGCGTCCGCCAGCACCTGCTCGTAGCTGTCGTACACTTTGCGGATGCCGTGCAGAGCGGCGAACTCTTCCGCCTTTTTGCGGTCTTTGTCATACACACCGACAAGCTCGGCGTCGGGGTTGTTTTCATACCCCAAAACATGCAGCGTGGCGATTCTTCCGCAGCCGACCAGCGCGATTTTAATGCTTCCCGTACCCAAAGCCATAAAAATCCCTCCGTAAATTTCGTTGTCTCACAGCGTTTCTTCCGCGGCGCCGGCTTCATACGCCGCGCGCCGTTTTTCGTCGTAGACGGGTATCGGCACATCCCACCAGCCGAACGCTTTGCCGCCGCTGTAGGGGTAATCCCGGCAGACGTCGGCGTGAATGAGGGCGGGCTTGCCCGAGGCGAAGGCGTTGGCCAGCGCGGTTTTCACTTCCTCTTTCTTGGAAATGCTCTGCACGTACACGCCGAACGCTTCGGCGATTTTAACAAAGTCGGGGGAGTATATGCCGCCGCCTTGTTCCCAGTCGTTGCCGAAAACGCCTTCGTCGCCCAGGACGTCCTGCTGAAGGTCTTTGATTGCCATCCAGCCGGCGTTGTTCGCGAGGATAATCACCACGGGGATGTCGTATTGCGCCATGGTCGCGAGCTCCTGCATCACCATCATAAAGTCCCCGTCGCCGACAAGCGCGGCGACCGGCCTTTCGGGGCAGGCCAGTTTCGCGCCGAAGGCGGCGGGCACCGCCCAGCCCATGGTCGAAAAGCCGCCCGTGGTTAAATTGCAATTCCGCTCTTTATAGCAGTACTCCTGAAACAGCTGCGCCTGGGTATTGCCGGAAGAGGTTGCGATTACCGTATCGGCGGGCAGATGCTCGTTGAGCTCGCCGATAAGCTGGGAGATGGTGATTTTTTCAGTTTCGACGGCGCGAATTTCCCGCAGCTGCCGCGCCCAGGCCTCTTTCAGGGACCGTATTTCCTCAAGATACGCGGCTTTATCGTCCGCCGGTGCCCCAAAAGCGGCGATCATGCGGTCGAGCGCGTCGTTGCAGTCGGCGACGATGCCGACATCGGCCTTGTAGTTCTTGCCGATTTCACCGGCGTCGGTGTCGACATGAATGAGTTTGCAGTCGGGGAAATTAAAGCTTATGCCTTTGCGGTAGGAACAGGTTGTCTCGTCCGCGAACCTCGCGCCGAAGGCGATGACCAAATCGGCCTTGCGGCAAAGCTCGATGCCGACGGGCGTACCTTTCGAGCCCGTATGAAATCCGTAATGCGAGTGCGTCTCGCGGACGGTTCCCTTCGCCGCGAGCGTGGTGACAATCGCCGCGCCGGCAAGCTCGGCGAGCTTTTCGAGGCGTTCGCCGGCCTTCGCCCGCAACGCGCCGCCGCCCGCCAAAAGGACGGGCCGTTTGGCCTGCCTGAGCATCCGAACCGCGTTCTCGACAGAGCTGTCCGCGGCGCGGGGGCTTGACGGCGGTTCGGAGGGGGCGAGCTGCGCGCCGCTTACCTCAAGGCCGTCGCATTGCACATCCATCGGCAGCGTCACCGCGCACGGCCCGACGCGCCCGCTTGCCATCGCCGCGAACGCGCGTCGCATGATTTTGGGCAGCTGCGCGACATTTTCGGCGCGCCAGCACCGCTTGGCCAGCGGTTCGAGGGCGCGGACGATGTTGCTGTCCTGGTACTTTTCCAGCTCCTGCAGTACGCCGACGCCTTTCATATGCACATGGGTGTCGCCGCAAAGTTGAAGGAAGGCCGTCGAGTCGGTGTACGCCGTGCCCAGGCCGATGCAGGTATTGAGGCTCCCGGGTCCGATGGACGCGAAGCAGGCCAGCGGCTTTCCCGAAACGCGGTAATAGCCGTCCGCCATGGCCGCGGCCGCTTGCTCGTGCTTGACCTGTATGTATTTGATACGGCCCTTCTGTTCCTCTCTTCTCACCGCGTCAAAGAGCCCCATGACGCCGTGGCCGGGTATCCCGATGATATAAGGGACACCCTCGTTGACCAAATACCGGACAACAATTTCTCCGCCTGTCAGCTTCATTGTGATTCCTCCCCGGTTTTAATGTATAAAATTCATGAATATCTTGTCTTCTTTCGGGGGTTCGCCGACGGTCCCCCGGCCGTTTTCCATCAGTTTGAGCAGCCACGCCATGTTCTTGCCGAGCAGGCGCATAACCTGAACCCCCTCGGCATCCTCCAAAACCTCGCCCGGAGCGGCCCCGTGGATGACATTCCAGTAGTTAGAGGCGGGAATGAGCATCTCGGAACAGGTAAGGTAAGCGTTGAGGCGGTCGAAGGTTGTCGTGCCGCCCGAACGCCTGACCGCCACGACGGCGGCCGCGGCCTTGTGCCGGAACAGCCGTCCGTTGCAGCCCTGAACATAGAAGGCGCGGTCCAGAAACGCTTTCATATCCGCGGCGATATCGGCGTAGTGGACCGGCGAGCCGAGCAGAATGCCGTCGGCGTTTTTGATTTTTTGAATCCAATCGTTGACCGGGTCACCCTTGATGACACATTTCTCGTCCTTGTTATTGCCGCACAAGCCGCAGGCGTTGCAGCCGGCAATCGGCTTCGCGCCGGCATGGACGATCTCGGTCTCGATGCCTTCCTTTTCGAGTTCATCGAGAACAAGCCTCAACGCTTGGTATGTATTGCCGTTTTTCCTCGGGCTGCCGTTGAACGCGACGACTTTCATGATGGATGATACCCTTTCTTTTTCGGTATGTCAGGGATGCCAATCCCTACAAGATTTTGTAAAGGTTGACATCCGACGGTTTCTCCGTCAACTCGCCGAACCGCGGGACAATGGATGTGAAATGCGCCGTGTTGTTGTGCGTTTGAAACAGCGGAGAATCCCCCGTCACACGTTCGTGTGACACCCCCTTTCGAAAAGGGGGCATAGAGTTCTCCCGTGCAGGCGTTATATCTTCTTGTCGCCCGCCACGTCCCGACCGCCGTGCAGCTGCGGGTAGTAGGTGGCGAACATATATCGCGGCTTCTCGTCGAATTCCATCTCAATAACGGTGATTCCCGCGGTGTCGTCGGGGGATGTTTTCGGCATGTTTTTCAGCAGGATGCGGTGGCCTTTGTGCTCAAAGTCAATCGGGGTGCCGTCCTTAAGCAGGCGGACGGCCTTCGGGGCGTTCATGTAGCCGCCGATGCCCATTTCGCCGCTTTCCGGCCAAATCCAGGTCCAAAGGTAAATCGACTTGCCGTCGGAGGAGGCCGCCGTTATCCCGTTGGTTCCGAAGTAACACCGGTTTTCTCCGCTATTCTTGATGAGCTTGCCGTAAACAGCCTTGCCGTTTTGTTCAAGCCATTTCCCCACAGTGGTCAGCGGCGTGATGGCGTCGGCCGGGACGGAGCCGTCGGGCGCGGGGCCGATGTTCAGCAGCAAATTGCCGCCGCCCGACGCGCAGGTTTGGAGCATCCGGATGATGCGCTGGGCGTTGTAGCTGTAGTTGACCGCCTGTTTGGCGTCGACATAGCCCCAGCTCAAGCCGTTGAATGTCATGCAGGCCTCCCAATCCCTGTCCGTTGCTGTGATATGTTCCTCCGGCGTACCGAAATCCTCGGGCAGGCGGCTGCGGTCGTTGATGATGATGTCCGGCTGCAGGGAGCGCATGTGCTGGTTCATCTCGAGCGAATCCCAGCCCTCCCAGGATTCCATGGGGGCGGAGACATCGTACCACAGAATGTCGATTTTCCCGTACTGCGTCAGCAGCTCGGTGTTGAGGTCTTTGATATATTTTGTAAAGCGCCGCCTGGCTTCGGTATCAAACGCGCAGCGCCAGCCGTCGGGGTGGTGCCAGTCCATCAGGGAGGAATAGAAGCCGAAACGCAGGCCGTTTTCGCGGCAGGCGTCGACGAACTCGCGGACGATATCGCGTTTCGGGCCGAAGTTGACGGAATTGTAGGGATTGACTTTGGAGTCCCACAAACTGAAACCCTCGTGGTGGCGGGAGGTCATGACCATGTATTTCATGCCCGCCTTTTTCGCCAAAGCCGCCCATTCCCGCGGAGCGCCGGGCTTCGGGTTGAATTGGTCCGCCAGTTTCTCATATTCCTTGATGGGAATGTTCTGCTGGGTCATCGCCCATTCGTTCTGCCCCAGGTGGGAATACAGGCCGAAATGCACAAACATGCCGAACCTCGCTTCCCTCCACCATTGCATGCGCCTGTCCCTCGACGCCGCCGTCTGCTGCTCGTAATCGTATTTGCTCAACAACTCCGCCATCATGCCAAACCTCTTTTCCTTTTATTTACAATTAAACAAAAAGAGGCACCGCGCTCTCGACCGCATTCAGTTTTATAATAAAACCGCCCGCCCGTTCGTTCGTTCCTCTTTTTAAAATTATACATTCATTGAAAGGAAAACACAACATGAATTCAACACGAAAACGGGAAGGCTGCTTTTGGCAGCCCTCCCGCAGAGATTGTATTCGATTTTGCCGGGTAATTCGCGTATTCTACTTCACCGTAGCGTACATAAAGTATTTGTAGCCGAGCGGCGAGGACCAGAATCCGTCGATCTTATCGCTCAAAAGGAAGATATCAACATAATAGTAGATCGGGCAAAGCATGGATTCGTCGAAAATGATCTTTTCGGCTTGGTGCATCAACTCGAAGCGCTTGGCGCGGTCACTGGTCGACTTCACTTCGGCAATCAGCCGGTCATACTCTTTGTTGGACCACTGCGCGTCGTTGTTGCCGCCGCCCGTAACCCACATGTCGAGCATGCTGATGGGATCGTTGTAGTCGCAAAGCCAACCGTTGCGGGCGATGGAATACTCACCGTTCTTGCGGGTGTTAAGGAAGGTGCCCCATTCCTGCGAGGCCAGTGTGATGTTGACGCCGATCTTCTTCCACATATCATGAAGCGCTTCGGCGATGTCCTGATGGCCCGTGCCTTCATTATAAAGGTATTCGATAGTCGGCAGACCTTTGCCGTCGGGATAACCGGCCTCGGCCAGAAGTTGTTTCGCTTTGGCGAGGTTGCCCTCATAATCCAACGGATCATAGTAATTGCCGCCGACATCGCGGAATTCTTTGGCCGGGTCGGCGTCGGACAAGCCTGTCGCGACATAAGCGCCCGCGGGCACCTGGCCGGCTTTGCCGACATTCTTAACGATCCAGTCGCGGTCGACAGCCAATGTCAGCGCCTGACGAACTTTCGGGTTATCCAGAGGCGCTTTTTTAACATTGAATGAAATATAATAGGTTCCCAATTGTCCTTCGAGGTTGAAATCGGCTTTGTCTCTCCACGCGTCGATTTCGTCCTGAGGCATCGCGTCGGCGAAAAGAATTTCGCCTTGTTTATAAGCGTTCAAAATCGCGACATCGTCGTCCATGAGCACAAACTTGATGTTTTTTACCCCAAGTTTGGCAAAATCCCAGTAATTTTCGTTCTTGGTGTAGATAATGTGCGAGCCGGGCACCCATTCCGTCATTTTATAGGGGCCGTTGCCGATATAGGTCTCGGGTTTTGTCGCCCATTTGTCACCGTTGGCGTCGATGAGATCCTTGCGGACCGGGGAGAAGGTCGGGAACGCCGTCAATTCCAGGAAGTAGGGCACGGCGTTTTTCAGGGTTACAACCAAAGTCTTGTCGTCGGGAGCTTTGACATTGAGCACCTTGTCGTCGCTGTCATAACCGTCAATGACATCGAACATATACTCATAGTCGGCAGCCGTGGCCGGATTGACCGCGCGGTTCCAGGAATACACGAAATCACCGGCCGTTACAGCCTTTCCGTCGCTCCATTTGAGGCCGTCACGAAGGCGGAAGGTGTAGACTTTGCCGTCTTCGGACACTTCATAGGACTCTGCCTGGCCGTAAATGGGAGTCCCGTTTTTGTCAAGGGTCATCAGGCCTTCAAAGGCGTGGATGATCATCGTGGCGCCGTCGACCGCCGAGTTGAGCGCCGGGTCAATGGTGTCGGGGTCGGGTCCTACATTCACCGCCAGGGTATCCGCGGCGGTGACGGGGGCTTTTGTTGTCTCGTCTGTGTTCCCCGCGTTGTCGCAGGCAGGCAATACAATCAGACCGACCATGAGAATCGCCAGAATCAAAGCCAGTTTTCTTTTCATTTTCTTTCCTCCTAATCAATTGTTATTATTTCATTTATACCGGTAAAAATTCGTTGACGGCCAAGACTTTCTACCGGATAAATGTGTTACCTTATACTAAGCAAGCCCGAGATGATGGCAAGCCGCGAAATGCCCGGACGCCACTTGAGTGAAATCGGGCTCTTTTTGCGCGCAGATATCCGTGGCGTAACGGCAGCGGGTCCGGAAACGGCAGCCGCTCGGCGGGTTGAGCGGGCTCGGGACATCGCCCTCCAGGATAATCCTCTGCCGTTCACGGCTTTTCACCGGGTCCGCGACCGGAATGGCCGATATCAACGATTTTGTGTACGGATGCACGCTGTGGAAAATCAGTTCGTAATTGTCGGCCAACTCGACGATTTTGCCTAAGTACATCACGCCGATGCGGTTGCTGATATGTTTGACGACGCTCAAGTCGTGGGCGATAAACAAATAGGTTAGTCCGAGGTCCCTCTGCAAATCCTCGAACATATTGACAATCTGCGCCTGGATGGAAACATCGAGCGCCGAAATTGGCTCGTCGCAGACGAGGAATTCGGGGTCGACGGCGAGCGCCCGCGCGATACCGATACGCTGCCTCTGGCCGCCCGAAAACTCATGGGGATAGCGGTTGGCGTGTTCGCTGTTGAGGCCGACGCGGTCAAGGAGGCGGATGATTCTCTCGTTTCTGTCTTTTTTACCGGATGCCAGGCGATGGATATCAAGCGCTTCCCCGACGATATCGCCGACGGTCATGCGCGGGTCAAGGCTGGCGTAAGGGTCCTGAAACACAATTTGCATCTTTCGCCGGTAGGGAAACATGTTGGCTTTGGTGATGTCTTTCCCGTCATAGAAAATGCTGCCGCTTGTTGGATCATAGAGGCGGATCATGGTGCGCCCCACCGTTGTCTTGCCGCAGCCGCTTTCGCCGACAAGCCCGAGCGTCTCGCCTTTATCGATGTGCAGGTTGACATCGTCGACGGCTTTGACAAACTTCGGTTTTAACAAACTGCCCGGCGCTTTGAAATATTGTTTTAAATTTTTAACTTCTACCAATCTGTTGCTCATACAACGGCACCGCCTTGCATAGCCTTCTCTTTCGCCGGCAGCCAGCAGGCGCTGTAATGGCTTTCTTCAACCTTTATATAATCCGGCATTTCCCTCAGGCAAATTTTCATACAACTCGCGCAGCGCGGCGCGAACGGGCAGCCGGCGGGGGGGTTGAGCATATCGACGGGAGTTCCCTCAATGGCGACAAGCTTGGTGCGTTCTTTTTCATACAGTTTGGGAATACTGCCGAGCAGCCCTTTGGTGTATTCATGGCGGGGGTTGTAAAATATCTCGTTTACGCTGCCGTACTCCACAATCTTGCCGCCGTACATGACCGCGATTTTTTCACACATATTGGCCACAATGCCCAAATCGTGCGTAATCATGATGATGGACATGCCGATTTTTTTCTTGAGCTCCACCATCAGTTCAAGAATCTGCGCCTGAATGGTTACGTCCAAGGCGGTCGTCGGTTCGTCGGCAATGAGAAGTTTCGGTTCGCAGGCAAGCGCTATGGCGATCATAACCCGTTGCCTCATGCCGCCCGACAGCTGATGCGGGTATTGCCGCAGCCTCTTTTCGGGTTCGTTTATACCCACCAATTGCAGCAGTTCGACGGCGCGCTCTTTGGCTTGTCTCTTATTTTTATCGGTATGAAGCAGGATCACTTCCGTGATTTGATTGCCGATGGTATAAACGGGGTTCAGGCTTGTCATCGGGTCCTGAAAAATGATGCTGACTTCGTTGCCCCGTATTTTTCGCATTTCTTTTTCCGAAAGTTCATGGATGCGATGGCCGTTGAATTCGATGGTTCCCCCGACGATCCTGCCGGGGTGCGCCGTCAAGCCCATAATCGAATAAGCCGTTACGCTTTTACCGCTGCCGCTTTCCCCGACGATGCCGAGCACATCGCCTTTCTCAAGTTTCACGGACACATCGTTGAGCGCCTTCACCTCGCCGGCCGGGGTAAAAAACGAGAGGCGCAGGTTTTTTATGTCAAGAAGCATTTCGTTCATTCGTACAGCCTCAATTCTTCAGTTTCGGGTCAAACGCGTCCCGAAGGCCGTCGCCCAAAAGGTTAAAGGATAGAATAATTACGCTGATCATCAACGCCGGAGCCAGCAGCCTGTGCGGGTAGGAGGAGATCCCTCCGATGGCGGTGGACGCCATGGAACCGAGGCTTGGCATAGGTGCCGCGACGCCGATACCGATAAAACTCAAAAAAGTCTCGGTAAAAATCGCCGAAGGTATCTGCAGCGTCGTCGTTACGATGAGCGTACCCATGCAGTTGGTCAGCAGGTGTTTCCCGATAATTCTTTTTCTGCTTGCGCCGAGCGCTTTCGCGGCCGTCACGAATTCCTGCTCTTTGAGTGTGAGTATCTGGCTGCGGACAATACGCGACATGCCGACCCAATACAGAAGCGAAAAAACAATAAAAATGCTGATGAGCCCGATGCCGACGGTGTTGATCCATTCAAACCCCTCGATGTTTTCCGCGAGCGACTGAAGGGGATATTTTAAAGAAACCATCAGCAGGATAATAACCAGAATATCCGGCACGGTGTAAATAATGTCCACAATTTGCATCATCGCGATATCGACCTTGCCGCCCAAAAAACCGGATATTGAACCGTAAAGAGAGCCGATAAGAAACACCAGTATACTCGCCACGATGCCGACGAGCAGGGAAATGCGGCTGCCCATCATAAGGCGAACCATGATGTCCCGGCCATGGTTGTCCGTTCCGAGAATATGCGGGAATACGGATTCACCCGACTCTTTCAGGGCGAGTTCTTCCGTGGAGTATTCAAAGGGGTCGAGGGCTTCGCTGCCTCTGATTTGCTGTTCGTAAGAATACGGGTAAAACGCCGGCGCTATAAAAGCGAACAGCATAATCAGTATAATGACAAACAAGCTGAACATGGCCACTTTGTTTTTTTTGAACCGGCGCACGCCGTCTTTCCAAAAGCCGACGCTTTCGCGCATGACGACGAGGCTTTGTTTTTCCTCATTGCCGGCCGGAAGGAAATCCGAAACATCCGGCTGAAAGCTTAACTTTGACGCGTTCTTTAGCACTTGATTTCCTCCCCTTTCTATTTCAGAGTGATTCTCGGGTCAACGATCTTGTAGATGATGTCAACCAAAAAATTCATTGTTACAATCAGTATTGCGAGAAAGATGGTCGTCCCCATAATCATCGTGTAATCCCTGTTGATAATGGAACTGATAAACTCATTGCCCAGACCCGGCACCGTAAAGATTTTTTCAACCACAAAGCTGCCGGTAAGGGTATAGGCGAGCAGCGGGCCGAGATAAGTTACAACCGGTAAAACCGCGTTTCTCAGCGCGTGCTTAAACAAAACACGGTTCATGGCAAGCCCTTTGGACTTGGCTGTCCGAATGTAATCCTGCCCGAGCACTTCGAGCATTCCCGCGCGCATAAGCCTCGAAATATACGCCGTCGGGTAAAAGGACAACGCCATAACCGGCATAACATAATGCTTCCACGAAGTCAAGCCGTAAGTAGGCAGCAAATCGAGCTTAACGCTGAAAATCAACATGAGCACCGTGCAGACGACAAAACTCGGTACGGCAATACCGGTCGTGGAAATCAGCATAATAATGCTGTCAATCCATTTTCCCCGGTTGAGCGCGGCAATGGACCCGAGCGGGATACCCAGCATGACGGCGACGAATATGGACATGCCGCCGACCCTCGCGGAAACTTTAAAGCCCGTTGAGATAATATCTTTCACGTCCCGGCCTCTTTGTTTCATGGAAGGCCCCATATCGCCATGCAGATATTTTTCAACATAGTTCTTGTACTGGGTAAGTTTCGGCTGGTCCAAACCGTATTTTTCGTTCAGGGCTTCAAGGGTCGCGGCGGAAGGCGTCTTTTCCGACATAAAGGGCCCGCCCGGCACCATATACATCAGAAAAAACGTCAGTGTTGAGACAATCCATATCGTCAAAACAGAGATTCCTATGCGTTTAATTATATATTTTGCCAAAATAAAACCACTCCACACCATATCAAAGCTTGTACAAATAAGCTATTGTTCATTATATAGGATGGCATCGCAAAATTCAAGTTAAATGTTTAATTGGTACAGTTTTGCATAATGAATTGACCTTGTGTTGTCAAAATTGCATAAAACTGGATATTTCACAAGTTTGTGGGGATTAACCTGTATAAATATGTATTTTCTCTAAAAAGCCCTTTCGGTCCAAACGCCTCGGCTACCGTTTGGACGAATAAGCCCGGTTTGCCGGATAAACCATGATTGAAAAAACTGTTATTGTGCGATATACTTAATAAAATCAACGGAGGTGAAAGTAATGGAGCCGCAGGACAGCGCAAAAAAACAGTATTACGGCTTAGACATCACAAAAACCGTCATGGCCGTTTTGGTGATCATGATCCACCGGACACCTTTCGCCAACAGTACAGTCAATTTCGTGGTTAAAAATATTTTCGGCAGGCTCGCCGTCCCCTTTTTTTTCGCAGCCGCGGGCTATTTGTTGTTCCTGAAAATGCAGGAGGATAAAAGCAAAAACAACAAGGTGTTTTTTCAATATTTTAAGAGACTGGTTATTCTTTACATCGTCTGGACTTTTTTGTATATGCCCGCCGCGGCTTACCGGTTTGATTTCGGTACATACGGAATCATAAAATTCTTTTTGAATTATGCCAAACGCAGCGTGTTGCAGGTTTCAATCATTCATCTGTGGTATATTCTGGCGCTGGCAGTCGCCGTAAGCGTGGTTTATCTACTGTCAAAGAAAATAAAGGTTTGGTCAATTCTCGTTGTCGGCCTTCTAATTTTTTATCTGTATATCTCTGTCACCGAATTCTGGCAAATTACCGGGAAATATCGCGCGTTTTCGCTGTTGAAGGCCGGTATAGCAGCCATTCCCGTTGACGGTATCCGGAACGGGATATTCTTAGGGCTTGTGTTTTTTGCTTTGGGAGCGTTTCTGGCAACGCGCGGGATATGCCTGAAACCTGCCGCGAAGATCTTCTTAACGGTTTTTTGTCTCTTGCTTTATGTCGCGGAGGGCATTGTCAGAAAAAAAGCCGGATTAACCAACGGTTTAGACGTTTCCGTCACGCAGGTGCCGGCGGTGTTTATGTTGATGGTGTGCGCCACGCAGGCTCGGCTGAAGCCGAAAAAGGCCTACGCGCTGATGAGGCAAAGCAACTCCCTTATCTACTTTTCACATCTTCTCATTATCACCGAATGGTATCATTTGATTTTTGACGGCACAAAGCTGGAAGGGTTATCGGGCACTCCCGTTTTCTTCTTTTCCTTCACGCTGGCGTATACCCTTGCTTTTTCTTTCACCGTGATTTGGCTTGAGAAGAAAAGGCATTTCGGGTTTTTAAAATACATTCATTAAGCAGTTAGTATCATTCTGAGAGCAAACGATTATTGTTTATACAATATGTAACGGCACAGGATATGGGCGGGTAAATACAACCGGTTTTTGGCACACAAAAACAAAAGCCAATCCAAAGAGCGCGACCGGATTTGTATAATATCAAAATCCGCGAACGACCGTTTTATCATTTCTGTTTCAAAGGTTCTTACCATGAGTTCTTTCTTGTGTTTTACATCGTTTTTGTAGATGTTGCCCAACAAATTCGGCAAAATAGCCGTTATGGTATATCGGGCCAAATCTGTGTAAAAAGAGCTGGATTTATACTGACAGTATGTTTCATAAGCTTCAACCTTTTTTGACCACTGAAAATTCATTTTTAAGTCATAATCCGGTTTGTACGATTGCGTCATTATGCTTCCGGAACGCTTTCTGTAAACATAAAGTGTGTCGGCCGTCGCGGTTACTCTTTGCGCCAGCAGAAAAGCCTGAATGTTAAACGGGGCGTCTTCCGCGATGGAGATGTTTTCATCAAACATAAGGGATTTCTCTGACAAGAACCGGCTCCGGTAAAAATTTCGCCAGCAATAAATCATGTGTCCCTTGCCGCTCATTTCATCGAGCTGCCGGCAAATATCTGCATGAAACAAAAGGATACCAGCGGGCATGTTGGTCGTAAATTCACCTATAACATTACCGTCTTCATCCGATAACAGATAGCCCGCCTGCACTATATCGGCATCGAATTTTTTTGCGGTAGTATAAAGCGACTCGAGCGCGTCCGGCATGAGAAAATCATCGCTGTCGACAAACAGCGTGTATTCGCTTTCGCCGGCTGTTTTCAATCCCGCATTTCTGGCCGACGAAAGGCCGCCGTTTTTTTTGTGAACGGTTTTTATCCGGCTGTCTTTTTTTTCGTATTCGTCACAGATACGCGGGCAACCGTCCGGCGAGCCGTCGTCGACAAGAATTAACTCAAAGTCTATTAAGGTTTGAGCCAGTATGGAGTCTATACACTCCCTCAAATATTTCTCGACCCGATAGACAGGCACAATAATACTTATTTTTATCATTTAACAACCTTCGATATAAAAAATAACCTATCAAAGGAATACTTCCGCTGTCTGTTTAAAAAACTCGTCAAAATAATTCGAAAAATTGATAGGTTCAAAATCTAACGCGGTTTTAGCAACTTCAATCAACTGCGGCACATCTTCGGCTTTTTCGGCAAAAAACAATCCCTGACAGTCTTTAAACCATTTGATACCTTCCGTTATTTTATGGTCGGCTGACCGCAGCGCCACACAGGGCGTCCCGGCTAAAAGAGAATAAATAATACCGTGAAACCGATCCGTCACGACAACCTCATACCGGGTAAACTCACTCAACAACCGCTTTATTTCATGCTCTCGCGCGGCCTTTGGCACTTGGCGGCCAATATGCGTATCCCCTCTTTGGACGCTGTATTTTTGGGATACGACTTCGAGTACCCCGGTGATTTTACCGTCTTCAAGAAACTTCTCCTTGTCATCCCTTAAGCAAAACAGAACGCCTTTTCTTTGACGTTTGCCGCAAAGCGGTTTCCCGAAAAGATAGGTCGCTATATCCGGGCATAACAGAATCTTCGTTCTTTTCAACGCGTCCGTTGCTGTTTTGTAACTGCCTTCTTCCCTCACGGCAAGAACGAAGAAAGGGTGGCTGTCGCACAATTCGAAAGTGTTCTCTTTTTGCTTCTTTCCGTCTTCCGTATCGCTGTAAGAAATTGTTTGCGGGAATTGTAATATTTTATTTGTTTTGAGTTTTCCCAGTAAGAGCCTACGAAATCTTTCCGAGTCGATATACCGGTCGCCAAAGTTGCCGCCGCCATGAAACATAATGAGATCGTTCTTTTTTATTTGGGAAAGCAACAACTTTAAACCTTTGTCCCGGAGCATTTCTGTATGCGTTATTTCGATTACCGGGTAACTGCCATAGTTATCCTTGAGCCATTCGATTTCGGCGTATGCGATAAGTTGGTCGCCCATATTCCCGTGAACGGGAACGCCGATAAGATAAAAAAGCGGCTTTGTTCTGAAAACTTTCAGAACACGGTTCAGCCATATTCTGCCGGCCCTTATTGCGCGCCGGGTAACGGCGGCTGCGGCTAAAAACAGTTTTAATATAAAGTCTGCCGCGCTTTTTCCTAGTAATTTGGTTAATCTTCGGTACATAGGCAACAGTGACTCCGTTTCTCCGTTTCAAAGGTACTTCGCGATAATTTGGTTTTCATAGGTTTCGTTGCGGTAAGGCCCCAATTCCGCGTTCGCTCCCGCTTCATGAACATATTTGTTTTCCAGCGGTATTTTTTTATCCGCCCTCATTAAATACCATTCGTACTCCACATCTACATGGCCGATATCCACCGCCTGGTAACCCGCCCTGTGCAAGTCATAAGCGAGCGCTGTCGCGCAAGGCCCGAGAGCCAATAAAAATAACGCGGTTTTCTCGATCTTACAGGCTTCTCGCATCAGCTTTTCATATTGGGAAAATGCGTTTTCCGACGGCCCGAGAATCCGGCGAACGGAACGGGCATTTTGAAATAGATCGTTACCTGCCCCGAGCCTGCTTTTTTCGCCTTCGATAAAGACAATGTCCCTGTCTTCCCATATCCGTTTCAGCGAAATAAAAATATCGCGGCTTTCCGAACGATTCTTGATTGAAATATATTGCCTGGTAACGGAAGCGTTATAGTAAACTTTTTCGTTTATTAAGTATTTGTACCAAGTATGCCGGTATTGTGCTAAATGTTTTTTCCAATAGGCGTTGGCTTTTTCGTTGTACCGGCTTCTGTCTCCGAATATATCAGCCAGACAGACAATATGGCCCGGTAAGTCGCTGCTTAAAACCTCACGCAGTTTTTTCTTAACAAATGGAAGAGCATTTTGAAAAGAAATGTCCCGGCCTTTAACAAGTTTGATTTCACCGTCGCCGAACCGGCTGACACTGCAGCGGTTTTCGACAATGAAATCAATTGTGCCGCTGACCGACATAACGCACGGCGGTTTTTTCACTCGCTTGTAAACGGCGTCCCATAAAGCGTAAGCCATGTCGACGGCCTTTGTTTTTATATCGAAGGCCGCGTTCCAGATTTTTAGTAAAAATCGTTTCATAAACCTCTCATTTCAATATCCGTTGTCACCGGCTCAGCGGATACAGAATCTTGATACACTCACGAAGCCGATTTTATTAGGACGCAAAATAACTTGTTACAGCCTTTGGATAATGCCCTAAAAAAAGCCGCAAAGCGGTCAGCCTGAAATGAAGCGCAAATTTACCTTTCAAATGATGTCTATCAATGTATAGTCTTCCTGCTTTGCCAAACGCAAGGTTTAACATAAACAATTTAAAGATTCGTTTACCGTTTGAAATGGCAAAAAAATCGGCGATCATTTTTTTTCTATCCGCAGAGTGCCTTGTGCATGCTATACGCAGCATATCCCACATCAAACACGCCAGAAGACTGTCAGCGCAACGCATTGGTTTTCGCTTTGATACAAAATCCCGGAATTCAATTATAAAATTAATATGTTTTTGAATACGGTCTGCCATAGGTTTTTTTGTCAGCGAATCAAGCCGCTGCCAATAATAATACAATGGCTCATCTATAATAGCTATTTTGTGAGTAAAAAGAAAAGTTTCATATATAAAAAGAGTATCCTCGGCGAAAACAACGGAATTATCAAAAAAAGTCAGCGCATTTGCTTTCAGGAAAGATACTTTGAATAAGCTGACGCAAACGTTGCCGGGCAATAAACCGCTTAGAATACGGCTATATATATCGAGATCACTCAAATCATAAAAACCGGTTTCCTTTTTGTGTTTATACGGCTGCGTTTCATTTTCAATTACCTGACTCAAATTACATTTGGCAACATCAGTACAGTATTTTATGGCATCATGATACAGTCTGCTGAACATATCGGCATGTATCCAATCATCTCCGTCGACAAAGCCGACATATTCACCGGTCATTACTTGCATGCCGGCGTTTCTCGCGTCGCTCAACCCGCCGTTTTCTTTATGGATTACCTTGACACGGCTGTCAAGCAGGGCGTAACTGTCGCAGATAGCCGGGCAGCCGTCGGGCGAGCCGTCGTCGACAAGTATAATCTCGATATCGCGAAGCGTCTGCGCCAAAATTGAATCCACACAGCGGCGCAGATACGGCTCAACGTTATAAACGGGAACGATGACACTGACTTTTGGTTTATCCATTGACGATTTCCTCGCGTATTCCGCGGAAATACGGTTCAAAATCCGGCGCAGCGATTTTGTCGCACCGCATGGCTTTATCGATTAAAAAGGGTGCTTCCTCTATGCTTTCCGCAAAAAAAACCGACGGCGTATTTTCAAACCATTTGATGCCGGAACTTATTTTATGGTCCGCCGAACGCAAAGCGACGCAGGGCGTGTTTGTCAAAACCGCGGCGATTACCCCGTGGAAACGGTCGGTTACGGCGACCTTGCTTCGCGTGAACAAACCGAGCAACTGCCGGATTTCACTCTCGCGCGTTTCGGGATAGATTATATGCCCCGCTTCCGTGTCCCCAAACAACAGGTCGTATTTCTTGCCGACCTCATCGACAAGGTGTTTTCGTTGCTTTTCAGTGTAATAGATTTCTTTTTTATCGGTCCTCAGGCAAAATAAAACGCCGTTTCGCGGCTGTGCATCAACGGGATACCGGTAGAATAAAAACATGGCGATATCCGGGCACAGGCGCACCTTCGCGCGGGAGAACATTTCCCCGGCAATGGCGAAACTGGTTATGTCCCTCGTATACAATGTAAAATCCGGGTGGCTGTCATAACTGAGAGCCGTTAAGCGTTTCTCTTCACGCCCTTTCGGGGTGTCGCTGAAATTGACCGATTGCGGAAAAGTTACGATTTTATTTCGAGGAAATCGTTTAATAACAAACCGGACGAAATATTCATAGCCAATATACCAGTCGCCGACACTGCCGCCGCCGCGTATCAATATCACGTCGCGCTTGCGCACCGCGGCTTTCAGAAGGCTCAGGAATGTCATGTCCGTCAAAAACCGGCTGTCGTACTCGGTGTAAATATACTCTTTCAGATACTCGCCGCACCATTTTTCCATAGCGAAAACGATCATCTGGTCGCCTCTGTTGCCGTGCGTCGGCGAACCAAGGAGAAACACCCGTTTTCCGGTACCAAACAGCCGTCCGGCCGCCAGCCGGAGAATCGACGCGGCTTGACTCGTATGATTTTTGATGTAAAGCAAGGCCTCGATGAGCACGATCAGCCTTTCTTTCAGCTGCCTGAGGGCGCGCTTCGATTCGTTATTCTTTTCGTTTTTTGTCATCGACCGTATTCCGTCCCGGTTGTTCCCGGCTTTAGGCCGGTCTTATTGCATATCTAATATATCAAAATCTATGCTGATGTCAAGTTTAGCGCCTATTATACCACAGGCGCCGCCACGGCCACAATCATCCGGTCGCCGATGTTGGTATGGGTGGGCGTAGAATTCCCATAATCCTAAAAAATAGTATCATACCATTCACCGCGTTGTCAATCGACGAAGCCGATAGGCTGCGCCTACGGAGGTCTATTCCGGACGGCAGTGCCAGGCCGAGACAAACTCCCACCCGTCGGGAGGGGTGGCGGCTGTGGCTTCACTGCTCCAAAAGCCCTGTAAACCCACCTCGGCCGCCGTCAGCTCGAAGTGGCACATCGCGATGCCGATGTCGTTTTTCTGCATGTCATAGGCGGCGATGCCGTAACCTTTTGTCCGGCAGAGAAAAAAGGCGAAAGCACCGCCTTCTTTTATGATTCTCCACGGCTGTTTGTTGGAAGCGGAAGGAGCGAGCCTTACGGCTTCCAGCGGCGTTTTGTATTCGCCGGCGGCGGCTTCGGTAAGCGGTGACGAAACCCCGTTTTCAAAAAACAGTTCGTTCCACGGTTTTCGTTTATCCGAGCCGGCCCCTGCCCTCATCACTTTGTCCAGAATCCGTGTTCTTTCGCTTTTGACCCCTGCGGGGGACACAATCGGTATAAATTCGTTTTCCTCAAGTTCAAGCGATTTGCCGAAATCGGAGCGGCTGAAAGTTCCGCCCAGCCAGCAGGTACCCAAACCGAGGTCCGTCGCGCGAAGCACGATTTTCTCGAACAGATACCCGAACTGCGGCTCTTCGTTGCTTTCCTTTTTCATCGCGCCGGCAAGGAAGTGTTCGGCACCGGTTATGATGCCGTAAGTTCCGAGTTTAAGAGGCTGCGGCGCGTCTTTTATATTGCCTCCGATGAGCGCGAACCGGATGCCGCGGGGGCTCTGCGCGTTGACGCCGTCAATATAGAGCCGAAGGCTTTTGAGAACTGCCGGGTCCGTCTTCCCCCGGGCGTAAGACCGGCAGGATTTTCTTTGTTGGATAAGTTCAAACACCGGCTTGCCGTATTCCATCGAACGCCCTCCTCAAACAACTCCTCATGGTTTGCCCTTGACATGTTTCTGAGCCCAAATGAACCCTCCGGTTAACATAGCCGGAGGGTTTTGTATGCTACCGTATCTCGGATGGCTCTTTGTCAATACCGGCGAATCGGAGCCCTAAATCCGCCAGCTGTTTTTCGTCGACCGCCGCCGGGCATTCCGTCATCGGTTCCGAAGCGTTTTGGACTTTCGGGTAGGCGATAACATCGCGCAGGCTCTCGCAGCCGAGCATCTGCATAATCAGGCGGTCAAGCCCCATGCCCATACCGCCGTGCGGCGGCGCCCCGTACTTGAACGCGTCAAGAAGGTAACCGAATTTCGAATATGCTTCTTCGTCGGTCAGCCCCAAGAGTTTGAAAACGCGTTTTTGCAACGCCGGGTCGGTAATGCGAATGGAGCCGCTGCAAAGCTCGATGCCGTTGAGAACAAGGTCGTAGGCCTTCGCCCGCACCTTTTCCTTATCCGTCTCGAGGTAGTCAAGGCATTCGTCCATGGGGGAGGTGAAGGGGTGGTGCATCGCCATGAACTGCCCGGCTTCCTCGTCCCAATCGAAAAACGGGAACTCCAGAATCCAAAGAAAATCAAACCGGCCTTTCGGGATGATATCGAGCTGTTTGGCGACCGCCGTTCGCAGCTGCCCGAGGGTTGACAATACATGAGCTTTCACCGTGTCCGCGATGAGCAGCACCACATCACCGGCCTCCGCCTTTGCCGCGCCTGCAATAGCATGCATTTCTTCCTCGGTCATGAACTTCGAGAACGAGGAGGATGTTGTGCCGTCCTCGTTGAGTTTTATCCACGCGAGACCTTTCGCGCCGATGCCCCGGACCATCTCCGTCAATTTGTCAATCTCTTTCCTGGTGAGTACGGAAGCGGCGTTTTTTGCCGTGATACCGCCGACGCTGCCGCCGCCGGTGACCGCGCCGGCGAACACCGAGAAACCGCAGTTGGCCGTTATGGCGCTGATATCGAAAAGCTCCATGCCGTAGCGGGTGTCGGGCTTGTCCGTCCCGTAGGTTTCCAGTGCCTGTTTGTAGGTCAGGCGTTTTATCGGCAGGGGAACATCGGTGCAAACCGCGTCTTTGAAAACTCTGGCGATATAGCCTTCAACGATTGACAACACATCCTCCATGTCAACGAAGGACATTTCGAGGTCAATCTGCGTGAATTCGGGCTGGCGGTCGGCGCGCAGGTCTTCATCGCGGAAGCACCGCGCGATTTGAATATACCGGTCGAATCCCGCGACCATCGAGAGCTGTTTATAAAGCTGCGGGGATTGCGGCAGGGCGTAGAAACTGCCTTTATGAATGCGGCTGGGCACCAGAAAATCGCGCGCGCCTTCCGGCGTCGACCGGATCATGATGGGCGTCTCGATTTCAATAAACCCGTTTTCATCGAAATAATCCCGCGTAATCTTGCTGATTCTGTGGCGCATTAAGATGTTTCTTTGCAAATCCGGGCGGCGCAGGTCGAGATAGCGGTATTTCAGGCGCATCAGCTCCGATGTTTGGCTGTCTTCGACAATTTCGAAAGGCGGTGTTTCGCTTGCCGCGAGGATTTTCAGTTCGGTGACCTCAATTTCGATTTCACCCGTCGGTATCTCTGAGTTTTTCGAGGAGCGTTCACGCACGGTTCCGTTGGCCATGAGCACATACTCGCCGCGAACAGTGAACGCTTTGTCAAAAACTTTCCGGTCCGTTTGGTCGTCAAACGCAAGTTGAACGATGCCGGTGCGGTCGCGCAGGTCGATAAAAATCAGCGAGCCCAAATCGCGCTGCCTTTGCGCCCAGCCTGCCACGGTGACGGCCTTGCCGATATCCCCGGCGCCGAGCGTCCCGCAGTAGACCGTTCTTTTCAAAGTTCCCATAGGTTCCATTTTCATCATTCCTTATCGCAAGTTGCCGTTTCGTCGGCTGATTTTAAAAACAGGGGCGGATTATCCGCCCCGTAATGCAGAAAGCATTTGTTGTTTACTTTTCGACGAATCCGCTGAACATGCCGGGATCCAAATCCCCGCCGCCGAGCGCGTCGCGCAAAGCCTGCGCCGCTTTTCGCGCCATAACATCCGTGAAGTCATCGGCGAGGTTGTTTAACGCGATCAACTGTGTTTCGCCGCTGCTCATATTTTTTAAAACAGCCTCGCCTTTCGCCAACTCGTCGGAGCCCAGTACAAGAGTGTATTTCGCGCCGCATTTGTCCGCGTGCTTCATTTGGGCTTTCAGAGTGCGGCCCGCGACGTCAAACAACGCGCAGACGCCGTTCGCGCGCAGTTGGGCTGCCAGGCCGGCGGCCGCGCGCGACGCTTCGTCTCCGACGGAAGCGATGTACAACTCGCATGGCTTCGGGCCGGGCAGTTCGACGCCCTGCGCTTTTATCAGCAGGGCCAGTCTTTCAAGCCCCATCCCGAAACCGAGCGACGGCATGGACGGCCCGCCCATTTCCTCAAGCAGCCCGTCGTAGCGGCCGCCGCCGCAGACGGTGCCCTGCGCCCCGATCTCGGTGGAAATGAATTCGAAGACCGTGCGTGTGTAGTAATCCAACCCCCGAACGATGCGCGGGTTGACTGTATAGGAGATATTCATCGAGTCAAGGTATTGTTTTACCGTTTCAAAATGAGGCAGGCATTCCCCGCACAAATAATCGAGCATAACCGGGGCGTTTGCCGCGACGCCCGAGCAAACCGGGCTTTTGCAGTCAAGAATCCTCATCGGGTTCCTCGCGAGCCTGTCGAGGCAGGTAGGGCAGAGGTTTTGTTTCGCCGCGTCAAAATAGTCTTTCAGCGCTTTATGATACATAGCTCTGCAGGCGGGGCAGCCGATCGAGTTGATTTCCAGTTTCAGGTTTTTTACGCCGAGAAACGTGAAAACGGTTCCGGCCAGTGAAATCACTTCCGCGTCCGCCGCGGGCGAACCCGCTCCGAAACATTCGACGCCGAACTGGTGAAACTCGCGCAGTCTGCCTGCCTGGGGTTTTTCGTAGCGGTAACAGGAGGTCAGGTAACAGACTTTGACCGGCAGGGGATTGTTGTGAAGCCCGTGCTCCAAAAACGCGCGCACCGCGCCTGCCGTGCCCTCCGGCCGAAGAGTAATCGAGCGGCCGCCCTTGTCCTCAAAGGTATACATCTCTTTCTGGACGACATCCGTCGTTTCGCCGACAGAGCGGGCAAACAACTCCGTATGTTCAAAAACGGGGGTCCGGATTTCTTTAAACCCGAAATTCCCCGCGATTTCGATCATGGTGGTTTCTATAAACCGATTTGTATGGCTGTTGTCGGGCAGAACATCCTGCGTGCCTTTGACAGCTTTGGTGATTAACGCCATAGACTGCTCCTATTTCGGGTTAACAATATCGCGCCAGTCCAAATCGCCCCGGTCGAGGCTGTGAATCAGGGCTTCTGCCGTGGCGATGTTCGTGGCGACGGGAATGTTGTGGACATCGCAAAGGCGCAGCAGGCTCAACTCGCCCGGTTCGTTGATACGGTTGTCCGTATCAAGCGGGTCGCGGAACATCAAAAGCAGGTCAATCTCGTTGCAGGCCACTCTGGCCGCGATTTGTTGGTCGCCGCCCTGCGAACCGCTGAGAAAACGCTGTATCTGAAGGCCTGTCGCCTCGCTGACAAGTTTTCCCGTCGTTCCCGTTGAACACAGGTTGTGCCTGCTCAGTATTCCGCAATACGCGATGCAAAACTGCGTCATAAGCTCTTTTTTTGAGTCATGAGCGATTATTGCTATATTCATTGTCTTTTCCCCCACAAAAATTGGAACAAATTATAGTATATCAGGTTATCTCTCAATTAGCAACTTATATTTCATTCTCGGCGTCTTCGACGCCGTTTGCGTCTTCGGCGCCGTTTTCTTCCGCCCCGGCATCTTCGACGCCGTTTGCGTCTTCGGAGCCGTCTTCTTCCTGCGTTATTTCCGCGCCGTCATCCTCTTGTGTGCCTTCGCCGTCGGCAGTGGCTACCGTAACGAGATTCTCGCCCGGCGTAACCTTCATGAGTTTCACGCCTTTCGACGGCCTGGCGAATACGCTGATGCTGTCGGCCGGTATGCGGATGATGATACCGTCGGAGGCGATGAGTATCAAATCCTCTCCGCCGTCGACGACGATGCAGGCCGCCACGCTGCCGGTCTTTTCCGTCGGTTTGTAGTTGATAAGACCCAGGCCGCCTCTCGATTGCAGGCGGTAATTCTCCGGTTCGCTTCGTCGGCCGAATCCTTTTTCACTGACTGTCAACACCAAGGCGCCTTCTTTGAGCATATCCATGCCAACGACTTCGTCTCCGGAACGCAGCCTGAGTGCCCGGACGCCTCTGGCAGTCCTGCCGACGGAACGCGCGTTATTCTCGTTGAAACGGATGCACATTCCCTTTTTTGTGGCCACAAGCAAATCGTCGTCGCCGCCGGTCAGTTTTACCCAGGCGAGGTCGTCGCCCTCGTCGAGGCTGATCGCGATAATGCCGTTTTTCCGAACATTTTTGTAGGCGTCGAGCGGGCTTCGTTTGATAATGCCCCGCCGCGTCGCCATGCAGATGTATTGCCCGTCGCTGTCCAACGGTACCCGGATCATCGCGGTCACTTTTTCATCGCCTTCAATCGGCAGAATATTGACGATATTCATGCCTTTGCTCGTGCGCGAGCCGACGGGAATCTCATAGCCCTTCAGGCGGTAAGCCCTTCCGTGTGAGGTGAAGAACATGACATAGTCGTGCGTGGAGCAGGTAAACATGGTTTGCGCGACATCCTCCTCACGGCGCGTCATGCCGGAAATGCCCCGGCCTCCACGCCGCTGAATATGGTAGGTGTCGACAGGCGTGCGTTTGATATAACCGAGGTTGGTCAGAGTGAAAACACAGGTTTCCTCCGGAATCAAGTCCTCGACGTCAACCTCGCCGCTGACATTGACAATTTCGGTGCGGCGTTCGTCGCCGAACTTTTCGGCAATCACGCCCGCCTCTTCTTTGATAATAGAATAAATCCGGGTTTCGTCCCCGAGAATGGCGAGATATTCCTCAATTTTCAATTTGAGGGCGGCGGCTTCCTCCTCTATTTTCCGCCGTTCAAGGCCTGTGAGCTGGCCGAGGCGCATTTGGACGATCGCCTGGCTTTGGATATCGTCAAGGCCAAAGCGCTCCATCAGGGCGGCTTTGCCCTCGGGTATGCTTTTGGACGCCCGAAGGATGGCGATGACTTCGTCGATAAAATCAAGGGCGATGAGAAGGCCGTCGAGGATATGAGCGCGTTCGCGGGCTTTGTTCAAATCGAACTGCGTCCTGCGCGTGATGATTTCTTTTTGGAATTCGATATAGTGGTGCAGAACCTGTTTCAAAGTCAGAACCTTCGGCTCTCCGTTTACCAGGGCGAGCATGATAACGCCGAAGGTGGACTGGAGTTGGGTGAAGGTATAAAGCCGGTTGAGGACGACCTGCGGGTTTGCTTCCCTCTTCAGGTCGATGACGATATTCATGCCCTCTCTCGAGGAATAGTCGTTAACATCGGCGATACCCTCAATGCGCTTGTCCTTGACGAGTTCCGCGATGGTTTCAATGAGTTTCGCCTTGTTGACCATATACGGCAATTCGGTCACCGTGATAGCAAAACGGCCGTTTTTGTTTTCGGTGATTTCGGCGCGCGCGCGAACGGTGATTTTACCGCGGCCTGTGCCGTAAGCCGCGCGTATGCCGGCCTTGCCCATAATGATGCCGGCTGTCGGGAAATCGGGGCCCTTGACATGCTCCATCAGTTCCTCAAGCGACGCGTCGGGGTTGTCAATGAGGCAGGTCATGCCCGCGATGACCTCTTTGAGGTTGTGGGGCGGGATGTTCGTGGCCATGCCGACGGCAATGCCCGTCGAGCCGTTGACCAGAATGTTCGGGAAACGCGAAGGCAAAACCGACGGTTCTTTAAGCCTGTCATCGTAGTTCGGCGTGAAGTTGACGGTTTCCTTCTCTATATCGGTGAGCATATCGAGAGATATTTTGCTCATTCGTGATTCGGTGTAGCGGTAGGCGGCAGGCGGGTCGCCGTCAACGGAGCCGAAGTTGCCGTGGCCGTCGACGAGCATATAGCGCATGGAAAAATCCTGCGCGAGCCTGACCATCGCATCATAAACGGACGCGTCGCCGTGGGGGTGGTAACGGCCGAGAACCGAGCCGACCGTGTCGGCGCATTTCCTGTACGCCTTGTCCGGCGTCAGGGAGTTTTCGTACATCGTGTAGAGGATGCGCCGGTGGACGGGCTTCAGGCCGTCGCGCACATCCGGCAGCGCGCGTGAAACGATAACGGACATGGAATAGTCAAGGAAAGACTTGCGTACCTCCTTGCTGATTTCCACGCCGATTATTTTTTGGTTGTTAAGGGCTTCTTCAAAGCTCATCTGTATCTGCCTTTCGTCGGAGGTTCGCTATATGTCGAGGTTTTGAACAAACTTCGCGTTTTTCTCAATAAACTCCCTGCGCGGTTCGACCTTGTCGCCCATGAGGATGGAAAAGGTCTCGTCGGCCCGGGCGGCGTCCTCGAGGGTAACCTGCAGCATTGTGCGGAACTCGGGGTTCATCGTCGTTTCCCACAACTGCTCGGCGTCCATCTCACCGAGGCCTTTGTATCGCTGGATGTCGCAGCCGCCTCCGAGTTCGGCGGCGTAAGCGTCCCTTTCCGCGTCACTGAACGCGTAATGATGCTTCTTGCCCTTGCTGACCCGGAAAAGCGGAGGCTGCGCGAGATAGATGTTTTTATTGTCGATAAGCGGGCGCATGTACCGGTAGAAAAACGTCAGCAGCAGCGTACGGATATGCGCGCCGTCAACGTCGGCGTCGGCCATGATGACGACTTTGTTGTAACGCAGCTTGGCGATGTCAAAATCCTCGTCGATACCGGTGCCGAGAGCTGTTACGACGGGCATGAGCTTCTCATTGCCGATGACCTTGTCGAGCCTGGCTTTTTCGACATTGAGCATCTTGCCCCACAGGGGAAGAATCGCCTGGTAGCGGCGGTCTCTGCCCGCTTTGGCGGAGCCGCCGGCCGAGTCGCCCTCGACGATATACAGTTCCGTGTAAAACGGGTCTTTTTCGGTGCAGTCGGCGAGCTTGCCCGGCAGCGAGTTGCTTTCAAGCGCCGATTTGCGCCGGGCCAAATCCCTGGCTTTGCGCGCGGCCTCGCGCGCCCTCGACGCGTCGAGGGCTTTATTGAAAATCGCGCGCGCCGTGGATGGGTTCTCCTCAAAATAGGTCGTCAGTTTGTCATAGACGGTGGAGGAAACAAGTTGCGTGATGTCGGTGTTGCCGAGCTTCGCCTTTGTCTGGCCCTCGAACTGCGCGTCGGTCAGTTTGACGCTGACAATCGCCGTGAGTCCTTCCCGGACATCATCGCCCGAAAGGTTTTTATCGGCTTCCTTAAGAATGGCATACTTTCTGCCGTAGTCGTTAAACGCCCTTGTCAAAGCGGTTTTAAACCCCGTCTCATGCGTGCCTCCGTCGGTGGTATGGACATTGTTGGCATATGACAGAATGGTATCATTGTAACTGTCGTTGTAAAGCATCGCGACTTCCGCCGAACGGTCGCCGCTGACGGCGCAAAAATGAATCGGCGGACTGTGCAGAGGAACAAGGCCCCGGCTCTGGTTGAGGTAATCGACAAAGCTGGATATCCCGCCCTCGTAACAAAAGATAGATTCGATTGTTTCTCCGCCGCGTTTGTCCGTCAGTGTGATTGTCAGGCCGGCGTTTAAAAACGCCGATTCCCTCAAATGGCGCTCGAGTTCCTCGAACTCGAAAACAGTCGTCTCTTCAAATATTTTGGGGTCCGGCTTGAACCGAATGAGAGTGCCGCTGTCGTTCGTGTCACCGACGACGGTCAAATCCGTGACGGCGTCGCCTCTCTCAAAACGCTGGCGGTGAATATGCCCTCCCTGCGACACCTCAACCTCCAGAAATTCCGAGAGAGCGTTGACAACCGACGAGCCCACGCCGTGCAGCCCGCCGGAGACTTTGTAGCCGCTGCCGCCGAATTTACCACCCGCGTGCAAAACAGTCAGCACTACGGTAACCGACGGCAGGCCGAGTTTCTCGTTGATGCCGACGGGTATCCCGCGGCCGTTGTCTTTGACGGAAATGATATCCCCGGGCAGAATTTCGACGTCAATGTTTGTACAAAAACCGGCCAGCGCCTCGTCAATGGAATTGTCGACAATTTCATAGACAAGGTGATGAAGCCCCCTCGGACCGGTCGAGCCGATGTACATGCCCGGCCTTTTTCGGACAGCTTCAAGGCCTTCCAGGACCTGTATCTGGCTCGCGTCGTATTTTTCGGTAACAACCGTATCTATGGTTTCAATTGCCGAACCGTTGAATTCCCCGTTGTCCAAGTTTATCCCCCAAACCGCCTTTGCGTAACGGCAAATGTTTTATAGCCCGAGAGCTTCCTTAAAAGCGCTTTTCTTCTTCGGTTTCTTGGGTTTGTAAGGCGGCGGGTTTTCAAGCCGCATCCTTGCGCCCTTCCCGGCCCCGGAACTGAGATATTTGTTAACCTGAATAACCGGGACACACAAGTCCTTGCTCATATAGTCCACGCAATTGGCCAGCAGCGTCTGGTCATTGTTCAGGGAACCGAGTATCGTCACGGCTATAAGGCTTTGCGTCTCGTTTGTGCCGTCTTCGTAAATCTCGTTGAGCATATTGAAAAGTTTCTTCATCTTCAGCTTGTCGTTTTGCCGGATTACTTCAAGAACGGCTTTGTTGCCGTAATTGAGGAAAAAATCCTCGGCGAGGAATACGCCGTGACGGTCAACATTGCTTTTGTATTCGTTGCGAAGTTCCGGGAACATCACCGTAAATCGGCTGCCCAGGGTGTTCGGGTCGTAGGAAAGCGCGCCGCTTTTCGCGGCTGCTTTTGAAACGGGAGTGGGCGTCTTTGAGGAACTCTTCTCTTTGGCCGCTCCGCATTTGGAATTGACGGAATCCGAAAACTCTTCGGCAATGTATTGCAGGTCCTTTTCGTCGGCTTCACCGGGTTCAAGAAGGGACAGTGTCAGCCGGGCGAAGTCGGAGCCGGAAGCCTCGTCGCCGGTTTTGTCGGTGTAAAGGAGAGCGAGCTTGTTGTCGAAATGCTCCAATCGGAGGGTCCCTTTTTCACCGCTGAAGTCAACCGTGGTTTTCCCCGCCGAAGTCACGGCCGGAAGCTCGTTTTTCTTAACCCCTTCGGGGTAAACCGCCTTAAAGCCGTTGGAATTGAGAACGCTTTCCATTCCCTTGACGACCGATGAAAGAGCGGTAAAAATATCACTCAAAGCCATTCTCCTCTGTTTGTTAAATATCTAAAACATTATACCATAAGTATTGGCGTTTTTTAATTCCTCAACACAACATTCGTTTACTTATTCTGTATAAAAAACACACATTTTAGATGAACGGCGGCGATTATGACCGGGGGATAAAAAGATTGACAGTTCAATAAAACATGGTATAATATACACATATTTCTGTAGAATAAAGGGGAGTAGCTTGGCGGTTTCGCAACGGAACTGCAGTTTCTGTCAACAACCGCCGTTCGTCACGGCTGGCAGAAACCCCGAGGGAAGCAAGACCTTTGGCAGAACACTCTGCCAAAGGCTTTTTTATAAGGAAAGACCGCGCCCGCACCGGCGGCGCGGAATATGCCAGAAAGGACTTTATCCGCCATGAAGTATTATTTGGAGGAAACCGGAGCCGTTTTTGACCGGGTTGAGAGTTCCGAAACCGGGCTGACTTCCCGGGAAGCGAGTAAACGGCTCGGGACAATCGGCAGGAACAAGCTCAAAGAAGCGGAAAAGGATTCGCTTCTCAAACGCTTTGTCAAACAGCTGCTCGACCCGATGATTCTCATTCTTATCGTTGCCGCCGGGGTGTCCGCGGTCGTCGCGGTGATGGAAGGCGAGTTCCCGACGGATGTCATCATCATCCTCGCCGTGGTGCTCATCAACGCCGTGCTCGGCGTGTATCAGGAGAGCAAGGCCGAAAAGGCCATTGAGGCGTTGCAGGAGATGTCGGCGGCGACATCAAAAGTTCTGCGCGACGGCAAAATCACCCCGGTGCGCAGCGAGGAACTCGTGCCCGGTGATGTTGTCATCCTCGAGGCGGGCGACGCCGTTCCCGCGGACTGCCGCTTGTTCGAGAGCGCGAGCATGAAAATTGAGGAAGCCGCGCTAACCGGTGAGTCGGTGCCCGTCGGCAAGCTGATTGAAAAACTCACGGGGCTCGAAAGCGGCGATGTCCCCCTCGGCGACCGCAAAAACATGGCCTACATGGGCAGTACGGTCGTTTACGGGCGCGGCAAAGCCGTGGTCGTCGACACCGGCATGAATACCGAGATGGGCAAAATCGCCAACGCGATTACCATGGCTGAGGAGGGAAAAACCCCCCTGCAAATCAAACTGTCGCAACTGAGCAAGGTTCTCAGCTTCCTGGTATTGGGCATCAGCGTTTTCATTTTCGCTTTCCGTATGATCATGCAGGTTATTGAGGGGAAAGTCATCGACCTCGATTTCAGCCTCGAAATCTTTATGATCGCCGTCAGCCTGGCCGTGGCCGCCATACCCGAAGGCCTTGTCGCCGTAGTCACCATCGTGCTTTCCATCGGCGTGACGAATATGTCACGCAAAAATGCGATTATCCGCAAGCTGACCGCTGTCGAGACGCTCGGCTGCGCGCAGATTATCTGCTCGGACAAAACGGGAACCCTGACGCAAAATAAAATGACCGTTACCGACCATTACGGTGACGAGGAGGCGCTTTTGGCGCGCGCCATGGCCCTTTGTTCGGACGCGGAAATCGACGCCGATGGCGCGGTAACGGGGGAACCGACCGAGGCCGCGCTCGTCAATTACGCCATGACGCTCGGCTTGAATAAAAACGGGCTGAAAGAAACTCATCCCCGCGTCGGGGAGGCGCCGTTTGACTCCATGCGAAAAATGATGTCCACCGTTCACAAAGACGGCGACGGCTTCATCCAGTTCACAAAAGGGGCCCCGGACGAGTTGCTGAAAAAATGCGTTTCCGTGCGTATGGACGGCGATATCTTTCCGTTGACCGCGGAGCTTATCGACAAAATCACGACCGACAACAAGCGCATGGCCGGCAAGGCGCTTCGCGTTTTATGCGCCGCTTACCGCCGGTACGACAGCCTGCCGGCTTCTTTTGAACCGGCGGCTCTTGAACAGGATTTGATCTTCATCGGCCTGACCGGTATGATTGACCCGGTGCGACCGGAGGTAAGGGCTGCCATCGAGGAATGCCGCAGCGCGGGCATCACCCCGGTGATGATCACCGGTGACCACCGCGACACCGCCGTGGCCATCGCCATGGAGCTCGGTATCATCGACGACCCGGACGAAGCGATTACAGGCGCTCAGCTCGGCGCCATGAGCGATGAGGAGTTCTCCTCCAAAGTCGATAAAATTTATGTCTACGCCCGCGTGCAGCCGGAGCACAAGGTGCGCATCGTGAAAGCGTGGCGTGAAAAGGGCATGGTCACGGCCATGACCGGCGACGGCGTCAATGACGCGCCGTCGATCAAATCCGCCGACATCGGCGTCGGCATGGGCATCACGGGGACGGATGTGACCAAGAATGTCGCCGACATGGTGCTCGCTGATGACAACTTCGCGACCATTGTCACCGCCGTTTCGGAAGGCAGGCGCATTTATGACAACATCCGCAAAGCGATTCAGTTTCTTCTCGGTTCGAACCTCAGCGAAGTCGTCTCCATATTTTTTGCCACACTTTTCGGCTTTATCATTCTCAAGCCGGTCCACCTGCTGTTTATCAACTTGGTGACGGACAGCCTGCCCGCGTTAGCCCTCGGCATGGAGAAACCCGAAAGGGACATCATGCGCCGCCGGCCGCGCGACGCGAAGGAAGGCATTTTCGCCGGGGGAATGGGGCTCGATATCCTGTATCAGGGCGTTCTTGTTTCGGCGCTGACCGTTCTCGCATACTTCATCGGCGAGCGGCTTGAAACCGGCGCCTGGCAGATAATCAAGCTTCCGCTGGAAAGCCGCGAGGGCATCACCATGGCGTTTTTGACCATGTCGATGTGCGAGATTTTCCATTCCTTCAACCTTCGCTCCCAAAGGGGTTCCGTTTTGTCCACAACTCTGAAGGGCAGCCACAATAAACTGCTGTATTTCGCCATGATCGCCTCGCTCGTTCTGACAACCGCCATCATCTACATCCCGCCTCTGGCGTCTGCCTTCGATTTCAGCCACATCACCGCGCTGGAATACGGGATATCCCTGGCTCTGGCCTTTATGGTTCTGCCGGTTGTCGAAATTGTCAAGGCGTTTCAGCGGCTCGCGGCGAAAAGAAAACGGTAACGCGGCTGTAAAAGAAAACCGGGGGGCGGATTGATTTCCGCTCCCCGGTTCGTCTTCATTGCTCAGAACATGTCCCGTTTCCAAAGGAAGAAAAACGCGATGACCGAGGCGACAAGCGAAATGCAGACCACAATGGCGAAGCCCAAGATATTCCCTTCCCAGGGCACGCCGACATTCATGCCGAAAAAGCTCGCGATCATCGTCGGAATGGCGAGAACGATGGTGATGGACGTCAGGATTTTCATGACCATGTTCAGGTTGTTGGAGATAATCGACGCGAACGCGTCCATCATGCCGCTGAGAATCGAGCTGTAGATATTGGCCATTTCAATGGCTTGCTTGTTCTCGATGATGACATCCTCGAGCAGATCCTGGTCCTCCTCGTATTTCTTCAAGGCTTTGCCGCGAAGCAGTCGTTCCAGGACCATCTCATTGGATTTCAGGGAGGTCGTAAAGAATACCAGCGACTTCTCCAGCTGCAGCAGGATGAACAGTTCCTTGTTCCGCATCGATTTGCGCAGAGTTCGCTCGGCCTCATCGTTTCGTTTGTCAATCAGGCGCAGATAACGCAAAAACTCTTTGGAGGCGATGAACAGAATCTGGAAGGTGAACCGGGTGTGTTTGTATGTGAAAAACTCCTTCAGGCGGTTTTGTTTGATAACCTCGGTGATTTCGTTTTTACGGAAACTGACGGTGACAATGTAGTCACCTTTGACGATAATGCCCATGGGCATGGTTTCGTAGACATGGGTGCCGTCGTCCTCATAAACATAAGGGATGTCGATGACCACGAGCGTTTGGTCGTCCTCGACGTCGATATGCGGTTTTTCCTCATCGTCGAGCGGGTCACGGATAAAATTCGGCAGAATACCCAGATCGTTTTCGACCATGGCGATTTCATCCGGTTTTGGCGCATAAAGATTGACCCAGCAGCCTTTTTCAATCGCGTTGATTTTAACAAGCTCGCCGGTTTCGGCGGTTTTAAAAATCTCGAGCATCGGCCTGACCCCCGCGGTTTTTGTAATGCTGAAACAGTATACACTATTTTACACGGGTTGAAAAGTAAAAAATAAATTAGATTGCTTGCCTGTAGATTGCTTGCTTGCGCCAAAGTAAAGAAGAAAAAAATGTATGGTAAGTTTAATGTTTGCTGAGTTTCTCAATTCCTTTAATAGATGCAGGTGCTATTAGAAAGGCAGTCATTATCAGGACATGCTTTTTCGTAAGGCACCCTCTTTTTTTTGCCTGTTTGAACAACTCCCTAAAGAAACGTTTGGTTATTTCTTTACAATAGGCAACATTAAAACCGTCGTAGCTTGTCATTAAATCAAACAGGGCTACACGGTAAAGATTATCGACAATTTGGGAATAATCGCAGCCTTTTTTTAGGAAAAACTCCAGATGTTCCTTGTACATACGATTAATCGTTTCCGCATAGTTTCTTTGTATACTCTCCGATTGCCTGCACCTTGTTAAACTCCCCGGCCGATTATAAACATAGTAAAGTCTCCGGTCGGTCGTAACAATACAATGTGCACGGTCGAGCAGATAAGGGAAAATAATCATGTCTTCTGCCTTGTGAACAGTTTCATCAAATCGAATGTCGCTGCCGAACAACTCTTTTTTGTAAATTTTCCAACCTACCCCGGTTGGACAATAACCTATATATTCAAAAGACTTGTGAGTCAAATATTTATAATACAAATCTTTTCCGGAAAGCACTTTTATCTCGTAATGGTCCCTGTCGGGTTCACAGTAATCCCTTTTATCCGTGCCGCGTGTAAAACCCGAAGCGATATCGGCATTATATTCATCTTTGAGTTTAACAAGTATCTCATACATTTCCGGATGCACATAATCATCTGAATCAACAAACGAAAGCCAATCACCGCTAGCTGTGTCGATACCCGCGTTACGGCCGGAACCAACCCCGCCGTTAGCCTTGTGTATCACGACGATTCTTTTATCCTTTTCGGCGTAACTGTCGCATACGGCTCCGCTGCCGTCGGTCGAGCCGTCATCAACCAAGATGATTTCAAGGTTTTTATAGGTTTGATTAATCAGAGATTGGAGGCATTCCGGAAGATATTCCTTTGTATTATAAATGGGCACGATAACCGATATTTTTTCATTCATAAATTAAAAATTCCTTTCGATAGCAACAGTCGCCTCATTCGGTAATTCGTTGAACATGACTGCCCCTCCGTACTCTTTACCCAAAAAAACTACTTTGCCTTCATATTTCTTCCATCCCGCTTTTAGATAAAATGCAGTTAGGCTGTTTTTGCAGAGCAAAACGCCATTTTTACCAAGACTTTTTGTATAATAACCGGCTATCTGCATCAAGAGAACACCTATTCCCTTGCGGGCATATTTTTTGCTGACACAAACATTTCCTATGCCGGCCATGTTCTCTGTGCGGCCAGAGAATACTACATCCGTAAAAATAATATTTAAGTATGCCGCCATTTCGCCGTCTTTATTATCAATCCATAAATGGTATTCGTTCTCATATAAATTGTCATTCATCCATTGCCTTTGAGATTTCAGGGGATAAGGCCAATACTGTTGTTTCAGTGCTATGATTCTATCAACTTGTTCTTTCGTCAAAGCGGCTTGTTGAATAAGAACAACGCTAAATTCTGTCAGCATTTTCAATATCCGCCCACCATCCGCACGGCAGCGCCACAAATCTGCCGTTGAATTCATTAACGCCGGGTAGCCGGCTTTTGTCTTTAAAGACACTGTAAATATTGTTGTTTATATGAACTCCGGAAGCGTAAAAGCCTTTATTTCTGTAGCGCACGATTGCCTCGCTCTTATTTTTTGCGAGCGTACCGTATACCCAATAATTCGGCTGGCATGTTTTAGATTTAATTGGAATAAGATTATCATCATTCATTAAGATTTGATCCCAAGCCAATGCGTTTTGACGCTGTCTTTTGAGTATCCAATCAACCTTCGTCATCTGCCTTGAGCCGATATAGCCTTTTACTTCATCCATGGTCGCGCTGTGACCGATTAACGATATATCGCAATCAGGATTAATCTCACCCAGGCTGTCCCTGAAACAAGAGCGGTCAATACCGGCATCCCTTATCAGCAGACTTTTTTCAAACAACTCTTTGCTTTTAAAAACAATAGCTCCACCGTCGAGCGTGTTGGGAACCCTGACGGCATTGAAAGAAAAAACGGTAATGTCCGATACCTGTATTGCCGAGGTATTGCCGAGCTTTCTGCCTTTATATTCACTGCCGAACGCTTCAATACAGTCATCAATGACGGGTACTCCGTATTCCCGGCCGATTTCGTTAATTTCATCAACATAACCGACAAATCCGCAAAAATGGTTATGTATGATCGCTTTGGGTTTTATTGGCATTAAGTTTAAAACGCTGTCGGGTGACAAAGTTCCTGTCGCGGGGTCCACATCGCCCCATCTGATATTGATGCCGGCTGAGAGGAGGGGCTGTGTCGAGGTAAGGCATGCCATCGGCGAAGCAATAACAGTGTCACCGGGTTGTATTCCTAAGGCAGATAACGACACGAGTATAGCCAGATTGTAGGAATTGGTAACAATCAGGTTTTCTACCGTGAAAAACTCCCTGAGCAGCCTTTCAAACTCTTTTCCGTATTTGCCGTAAGCCAGCTGACCGCTGTGCAGAATTTCATCGACCAAAGGTACTTCGGGCATATAGGGTTTATACAACGGGATCATAAATCACCATCCCTTTTTAACAGTTTGGATTACCCGGTCTCTGTCTTCCGCCGTAACCCACCAACCGCAGGGTATATGTACGAACGACCGGTAGAACTCGTCCAAGTTAGGAGTAGTGCCTTTTGGAGTATCAAACAAAGTGTGCCTGTCATTTCTTAAATGCAACGGTGAGGCTGTTATCCCGTTTTCGGCCATCATTTTTATAAAATCGTCCCTGTTTTCCACTTTCATCGTATAGAGCCAGTAGCTCGGTTCGGTATCGGCATAGTATGGAATCATTGTAACGCCCGGTATACCCTTTAAGTGTTCATCATAATATTTGCCGTTGTTTATGTAAAGCAAGACATTTTCTTGAACGCAAGCAAGCTGGGCAAGGCCGATGGCCGCCGTGACATTGTTCATATGGTATTTGTAGCCCGCTTCGCTTATATTGCTTTCAAGCCGGGGTACCTTCTTATCCAGCCCGAACCAGCGAAGCTTCCTTGCCCTGTTGCTTTCCGATTCGTTTTTCAAACAAAGCAGGCCACCATCGATCGTCGTAATATGTTTTATAGCTTGAAATGAAAAACAGGTATAAGCGGAATTGTTGCCAATATACTCACCCATAAATTTACTCATAAAAGCATGTGCGGCATCTTCAACCACCGGTATATTATATTTTTTCGAAAGCGCGTTGATTGAGTTCATATCACAAACCATGCCGGCATAGTGGACAACCATAATTGCCTTGGTTCTTTCGTTTATGCATCGTTCGATCGATTCGGGCGATATTAAGCCCGTATCAATATCGACATCGGCAAAAACCACCTTAGCTCCGGTTAACGCGATGGTGGTGTTTGTCGGTTCCGCGGTCAGCGCGGTGCTGATGACCTCATCGCCGGGCCCCGTTCCGATAAGTCTGAGCGCAATATGAAGAGCGGCCGTTCCGGAGTTCATGGCAAGGCACAGCGGATTGCCCAGTAAAGAGGACATCTTTTGTTCAAATTCCGCTACAGCCTCTCCTTCGGCAATGTAACCGCTGTAAAGGACATCTTGTATTTTCGGCATTAACAGTTCTTTCGGAGGTATAAAGGGTTTTACAAGCGGTATCATTTCAATTCACCTTACAGATAAAGTAGTATAAGTACTATTGAAAGCGATTAAAACAGATATAGAGGCAACCTCTATTTTGATTTAACATTTAAGCTTGCATTTAGACCATCACTCCTACTCTCTCTAGATATCATATCACATTATTTAACAATTTGAAACAAAATATTTATAGTACAAAATAATTTTAATAGTCCGGACCTGTGGTCGGTTTAAATACACGGCTTATCCCTCCGTCCGTTGCTGCTATTATACTACTCCCATTGTGCCACGGCAATGTGATGGTTTTCTGAAGATTTATTGATTCTTTGGCGCGGATTCGTTATAATCCAAGCATATGCTGCAGTGGGGTGAACCGGTGGGGAAAATAACGGGATTGGCCAAAAACGCCGCGGCGAAAGGTCTGAACGCCGCGAGGGATGTTAAAACATACTGGAACGTGCCGCGCGAGGGCGAATATGTTTCCAACAAAGAGTTTATGTATTTTATTCTCGGCTCCGGCGGGTGCCAGTCGGCCGGCCACGCGGAGCAGTATCTTTACTTTTCCGCCGGGTGTTTTTTTGTGGGCGCCATATACGGGCTGGCGATGAACGATTTTGTCCGGCTAGGGTTTGTGTATATGGTGCTGACCTATTTCTTTCAGCCCATCGATATGCTCGTCTGGGACAATCTCGGTAAAGTGCCCCCAAAAACCATGCGCACCATCCATCGCGTTTGCGCGGCGTATCTTGTTTTCGGCGCTGTATGTATGTTTGTTCCGCAAAGCTCCTTTGAATTTGTCATGCCGGCCCTGCCGCAGGTGATCGGCTCAAAATTCATCATGGGCGTCGCCAATGTGTATTTCAGACGGTGGGTGCTGCGAAAGTTTTCCGCCAAATACGGGAAATACAAGCCCTGGATTTTCGTCAACTGGCCGTTTTTTGTCGTCACGAGCGTCCTGCTCGTCTATTTCCCTTACAACAGTTTTTCATACCATAACAAATTTTGGATTATGGGCTTCCTGTTCCAATTGTGGGGGCTTTTCTCCAACTACAACGACCAGCACGGCAACATTGAAAATGTGATATCGCCCAACACCCTCGAGCGCACAAGAATCATGTCCATCGGTTCTCTGATTTACAACCTCTTTCCTTCCATCGTCGGCATTGTTCTGCCCGTCGCGGTCGCGGCGACGGGGGGCTTTACGGTTCTTCGCTCTTACCGGTCTTCCATTCTGTTGACGATGCTGATGTTTTCGCCCATGTGCCTGTTTCTCGCGTTCAAGGTGCAGGATCGGGTCATCATCGACTTTGACCGGGAACCGGATATCGATTTCAAGCGCGGCATCAAAGCGGTGGCCCGCAACAAATACTTATGGATTCGCACCGCTTCGGGTGTTCTCGGCGGGTTTTCGCAGGGGCTTATCAATATCAATACGATTATGGTTGTGTATATGCTGCGGAAGGACTGGATTTTCGGTGTGCTGCACGCCATCCTCGGCACAACCAATATCCCCGCCTACCTCACGGCAAGGTTCTTTATCAAGCGGTACGGTAAAAAGAAAGTATGGCTCACCGCGAGATACCTTGCCGTATTCACGTCGGTTTTTTCCGTCGCCGCCGTGCTGATGAACAGCTTTGTGCTTTTAATAGCGATTAACTATATATCGGGTGTCATCAACCAGTATCAGAACATCGCGGACAGAGGTATGACGCCGGATATTTGGGATTACCAGCAATATATCTCCAACGAACGGTTTGAGGGCTTTATGGGGTCGATCAATATGCTCACGGCGCCGCTCGGTCCCTTTATGGCGCTTCTCGTTCCGACGGTGTACGCGGGGATGGGCTTTTCTTCCGACTGGACGGTGCTGTACGACCCGGTCATCCGCAACAAGGTCTTTGTGTTCACCATCCTTCTGAGCGTCGCCGTTTCGCTCATAACGATAATCCCGATGCATTTCTACGACCTGACGGAGGAAAAACACCGGGAAATCATCAAGGAACTTCAGGAAAGGCAGCGCGTGAAGCACGCCTTCGATTCACCCGCGGGCGAGTCTCCTGCCGGCGAGGCCGAACCGGCGGAAGGCGAGGTGACCGTATGAGAAAATCCGTGTCGCTTCTTTTGCTGACTGCCATGCTGTGCGCCGCCTTGGCCGGCTGCGCGGAGTCGGACGGCGGCGGCGGAAAACTGCGTTTTAAAGAGGTCGCGGGGGGCGTTGCCCTTTACCGCTACAAAGGCAGTTCAAAGGAAACCGCGTTTACCGTACCCGACGAGCACAACGGTTTGCCGGTGGTTGAGATTATGGATTTCGCCCTGGCCAACGCCGAGTACCTGACAAGCGTTGCCATCGGCAGGAACATCAAAATAATCGGAGACTGGGCGTTCACCAACAGCCTGAAACTCACGGCGTTTGAGGTTCCGCCCGAAAACAGCGCGTTCACGCAGCGCGGCGGCATTCTGTACACCAAAGATATGAGCGAACTTGTCGCCTGCCCGAACGGCAAAACGCCGCTTACCCTCGACGATGGCAAAAAGGTCACCGGCGGCGCCGAAGTCATCGTGCCGGCGACGGTGAAAAAAATCCGTAATAACGCCTTTTATATCTGCGAGAATTTATATACCATCAAATTCAACGACGGGTTGGAGGCAATCGGCGACAAGGCGTTCATCAAGTGCGTCAACCTTCAAAACTTCACGCTGCCCGGCACGCTGAAAACCATCGGCGTCGACGCCTTCTCCTACTGCGACTCTCTGACAAAACTCACCATACCCGCGAGCGTGACGGCAATCGGGGACTACGCGTTTTTTTCCCTCGCGAGCGGTATAACCGAAATTGTCATTGAACGCGAAAACGCGGACGGTTTAAAACTCGGCAAGGATTGGGTTCCCAACAAAAAAGACACCATTGAGAATAAAGTGGAAGTCAAATTCTTGACGCCGGAGTACAAAGCATGAGCAAAATCACCGTAACGGTCGGTCGCGGCACCGGTTATCAGACAATGGAGAGTTTTGGTGCGAGCGGAGCCTGGTGGGCTCAGCTCGCCGGCGGCTGGGACCACATCGACCCGCAAAGCGGGAAGCCCGTCCGCGAGCGGATTTCCGAGCTGCTTTACGGCCGGGAAAACGGCACCGGCATGACCGTCTACCGCTACAACGCCGGCGGCGGTTCGGCGAACTCCGGCAGGGGTGATTTCTGGAACCCCCTGCGCCGCGCGGAATGCTTTGAAACCGCCGAGGGGCAATACGACTGGTCGAGGGATAAAAACGCCGTATGGATGATGAAACAAGCGGTCAAGGACGGGGCGGACGAGGTCATCGTGTTCGCCAACTCACCGCCCGAGCGGCTGACCATCAACGGCAAAGCGCACCTCGATAAGGATTTTCGACCCAACTTGAAAAAGAAAAACTACCCGGCCTTCGCGAAATATCTCGCCGACATCGCCGAGCATTTCGTCGCGGAGGGCGTCCCTGTCAAATATGTTTCGCCCGTCAACGAGCCGCAATGGAAGTGGACGGGCGGGCAGGAGGGCTGCCACTACCGCCCGTGGGGCGTGCGCGGCGTCATGAAGGCCTGCGCGCTGGAGTTTGAAAAGCGGCCCGGACTTCGGGGCGTGAAACTGGCCGGCCCCGAAAACGGCGACATCCGGTTTTTCAACAAAACCTATCTGCGTTTTCTCCTCAACGACCCGGTTATCCGGCGGAACCTTGATTCCGTCGATGTCCACTCGTATTTCACCTATTTGAAAATACCTCTTCTCAAGGGTTGGCTCAACGACCGGGCGGGTTTTTTACGGCGTTTTGACCGCTGGATGAAAAAAAAGTACCCCGGTGTGCCGGTGAAAATGAGCGAATGGACGCACATGAAAGGCGGCCGGGACAGCGGCATGGATTCCGCGCTCGAAATGGCGAAGATTATGTTTGAGGATATCTCGATGATGAACGCCGTTTCCTGGCAGCATTGGATCGCCGTCTCGGAGGTGGACTTCTGCGACGGGATTATTTATATAAACCAGGACGAAAAAACGTTTGAACTGACCAAACGCTATTGGGTGACATGCCAATTCGCGCGGTTTGTCAAAAAAGGAGCGCGCCGGGTGCAAATCGCCTCGCCGGACAATGACCTGATGCTCCTGGCCTTTGTCAAAGACGGCAAGACGGCCGTTGTCGCGGTGAACCCTTCGGCGCAGGAAAAAGAAGCCGATTTCGGCAAAGGCGAAGCGCAGGTGTATCTGACCGATGCCGAACACGATTTGGCGTGTACCTGCGGCGCCGATTTAGCCGGCGTTGAATTGCCGCCGCGGTCCGTCACAACGATTTTATTTGGCTGAAAGCAGGGAGGAAAATTATGGACATCGCCAATATCGCTGTTCGGCTGGTTATCTTTACGGGAGCGCTTGTTCTCTTCGACGGAATCGCGTGTTTCTGTGCGGTTAACGCGCCGATTATCAAACGAAAAGCCGTCTTTTACGGTTCCTGGGCACTAACCGCGGCCGCCGCCTTCGTCGGCGCGGCGGCTGTCGGCTCAAGAGACTTCGGGCGAGGCGGCGCCTCCACGGCGGTTCAGGCGTTTGTTTTTACCGCGTCGCTCGCCCTTTGCCTGATTGTGATACTCAAATCGGTTGGCTTCGACTATTTTCAACCGCTGTCCCTGACAAGGCTGTCAAGCGGGCTGATCATCGCGGGGGGCTGCCTGATATACTTGGGCAGCGCGCCGGCGATCGTTTTCGGCAAGAGCGGCCTGTTCGCGCTGATTTTTCAAGCAGGCGTCGTGCTGTCGATTCTCATCGGTTTCATCTGGCGGAAGACGCAAAGCATCGGATCCTTTGAAAACATAGATGGTGAGCCGCTCATGCTGTTTCAAAACGGCGAAAGCGGGTACCGGACATTCCGCATCCCCTCGCTGATCGTTTTGAACAAAGAAGTTCTCAACGAACACGGCGGCGATTTTCCGCAGGATGTTCTGCTCGCCTCGGCGGAAGCCAGGCGCAACTCTTATCACGACGACGGTGACATTGACCTAGTCGCGAAGCTTTCCGCCGACGGCGGCAAAAGCTGGACAAGCCTGCAGGTGCTGTTCAAAGACCCCGATAAAAACGGAAAAGCCGGCAACCCGGCCCCGGTTTTCGACAAAAACACGGGCAATATCCACTTCGCCATGACGACCGATTCCGGAGGAACCGAGGTGGCGAGGGGAACCCTCGGCAAAGACCTGGCGATTTCCTGGGAAAACCGAATTTCATTGGAAAAGATGATACCCGGTCCGGGCAAAGGCATTCAACTTTCATCCGGCAGGCTGTTTATCCCCGGCGGCGGTTCCTGCGTCGTCAGCGACGACGGCGGCCTGACGTGGAAAAGAGGGGGCGAAGCCAGAGAAGGCGAATGCGAAGCCGTCGAACTCGCGGACGGGGAACTGATGATGGTCACGCGATTCGGACCGGACTGCGCGAAATACCACCCGCGGGAATACCAGAAGGTTTCTTCTTCGGCCGACGGCGGCGAAACCTGGTTCGGCCACCGCGATTTGCCGCTGAAAACGCCGATGTGCCAGAGTTCGCTGACGAAGACCTCCGACGGGACGGTTTACCTCACACATCCCGACTGCTTCCTGACGAGGGCGAACCTTGCGGCGGGCATCTCGAGGGATGGCGGCGAGACCTGGATTGTCAAGCGCCTTTATAACGGTCCTTCGGGCTACTCCTGCGCCGCCGCCGACAGCAATGACAGCGTTTTTGTCCTGGCGGAAATCGGCAAGGTCGACTACAACGAAGCGCTGGTGTTTTTGAAAATCAAACAACCGTAACCCCCATTACCGAATAGTAAAGTTTTTATAATATACTTTAAAAACTATCCGGGATCGTCAAGTTATTCAACTACACTTTAAAAAAGTTACAAAATTAATGAGTTTTTAAAACCTAATATAAAAACAGCCCGCCCAAGCGTTTGCCTGAGCGGGCTTTGATAGTTGTTGACAGGGATATCAGTCTTCTTCTTCCGCTTCCGCTTTCGCCGCCTCGATGACCTTCGCGGCGATGTTGGCGGGGGCATCCTCGTAGCGGGCGAACTCCAGGGTGAAGAACCCTCTGCCGGCCGTTACCGAGCGCAGCACCGTGGCGAAATCGCCCATTTCCGCGAGCGGAACTTCCGCGACGAGTTCCTGCATTCTCGGCTCGTTCGACGGACCCATACCCATCACGCGGCCGCGGCGCTTCGTAATGTCGCCCATGATGTCGCCCAAATTGTCGTCCGGCATATACGCCTTCAGGGTGCCGATGGGCTCGAGGATGGTCGGCTGCGCCTGCGGGATGCCGTTTTTAAAGGCGATGGCCGCGGCGGTTTTAAACGCCATTTCCGAGGAGTCGACCGGGTGGTAGGAACCGAAGTAAAGCGTGGCTTTCAGGCCGACCATCGGGTAACCGGCGATGATGCCCTTGGTGACGCATTCGCGAAGGCCTTTTTCAACCGCGGGGAAATACTGCTTGGGCACCGAGCCGCCGACGATTTCCTCATTGAAGTCCAACTCGTCGCTTTCGCCCGGCTCAAATCGGATATATACGTCGCCGAACTGGCCATGGCCGCCCGACTGTTTTTTATGCCTGCCCTGTACTTCGACTTTTTTACGAATGGTTTCCCTGTAAGCGACTTTCGGTACGGTTAAGTCAACCTCGACGCCGAACTTTGTCTTAAGTTTCGATACGACGACGTCAAGATGCTGCTCGCCCAAGCCGGAAAGAATCTGCTGGCGCGTTTCCTTGTTCGTCTCGAACGAAATGGTCGGGTCCTCCTCGACGAGCCGCGAAAGGCCCGACGCGACCTTTTCCTCCTCGCCCTTTTTGCGGACTTTGACCGCCATGGACAGGTAGGGGGCCGGGAAACTGACTTTTTCGAGAGTAATCACTTTTTTCTGGCTCGTCAGGGTGTCGCCGGTGTTGATGCCCGAAAGCTTGGTGACGACGCCGATGTCACCCGCGGGGATAGCCGCCGCGTCCTCCTGCTTGGAGCCGTGAATGGTGATAATTTTTCCCATGCGCTCGCTTTCGCCCGTGCGGGCGTTGTAAGCAGGCGCATCCGGTGTAATTTTGCCGGAGATGACTTTAAAGAACGACATTTTGCCGACGAACGGGTCGGCGATTGTCTTAAAGCAAATCGCAGCCAAAGGGCCGTTTTCGTCGCAGGGGAGGTCTTCCCCGTCGGCCGTTTTTTCGCCCGCGAAATCCGCGGCGTTCGGCGCGGCGGCGGCGACGCCATTGAGCAGCAGGTCAACCGCATCGAGCGTCAAGCCCGCGCAGGCGAAGACCGGGTAAATAGACCCCGCGGCGACGCCGGCGGAAAGACCTTTCGCGATTTCCTCGGGCGTAAAGGTTTCACCCTCAAAGAATTTCTCCATCAGCTCGTCATCCGCGGAGGCAACGGCTTCGTTGAAAATGTCGCGCATCTCGCCGATGCGGCCGCCCTCGGGTACGGGGACCTCTTTGCCCTTGCCTTCATGGTACTCAAACGCCTTGCCCGAAGCCAGGTCGACATACGCCTTGACCTTGTCGCCTTCCATGAACGGAACGACCACGGGGCAGATTTTCGCCTCGTGCTCCGCCTTGAGGGCGTCAAAGGTTTTATAAAAATCGGTGTTTTCGGCGTCGCAGCGGGTAACCGCGAACATCTTGGCGATATTCCTTGCTTTCGCGGCCTTAAACGCCTTTTCGGCGCCGACATCGTAACCGGCGCCCGCGGCAACGACAATGAGAACACTCTCTGCGGCCCGGATGCCTTCGCTGAGGCCCCCCGCGAAGTCGAACAGGCCGGGGGTGTCGATGATGTTGATTTTTGTATCTTTCCATTCCAAAGGCGCGACGGCGGTGGAGACGGACGCGCGGCGGCGCTTTTCCTCCGCGTCGTAGTCAAGCATGGAGTTGCCTTCGGCAACCCTGCCGAGCCGGTCACTGGCTTTCGCCAGGAAGAGCATCGCTTCGGAAAGCGTTGTCTTACCGCGGCCGCCGTGGCCGGCGACGGCGATATTCCGGATGTTTTTCGCGTTGTACGTTTTCAATCATTTTCCTCCCCAAACAGCCGCCTTTTCCCGCGTGGCGGCAAAGGCTGCGGCTTGTTTTCTTTTAACTGCCGGTTTTACGGTATCGCAAAAAATTATAGCACAGGCATAAAAATATTTCAATGAAATTTTTCAGCGCTCTTCACTTTTCGCCGCGGGCAAAAAGCCCGGTGTTGCAATTCAAGGGAATTCCTGTATGATAGGTTTTGGCAGAGGAAGGCTGAAGCCATGAGAAAGGATTGTTTACGGCTATGAAAACAGTGAAACCGCGGGTGCTTCAATACATGTTGAGAGGGTTAAAAAAGTATATCCCGCTGGGCAGCGTCGACATCCCCGTCTGGAGCACGTCCACGGGGCGTTACCTCGGCAACGGCCGGTACGCGTACGATGAAAATTCGCAGGGGACGCTTACCCTCGGGGACAGCTGGGCGGCAAGCTATGACTGCGCGCGCTGGTTTAAGGCATCGGTGCAAATCCCGCCGGAGCTGGCGGGGCAAAAACTGTACCTCGAAATCGACTTCGGCGGCGAGGCCCTGGTTAAAGTCAACGGCAGAATCATCGGCGCCGTCAGCTCGGAAAAGAATTCCGGCTGGCTCAGCCGCAACCAGGTGTTTTTTGAAGCGCCGGTGGCGGGTGAGGTGTTTGACATTGAACTCGAGGCCGCCATTGACGCGGGCGGGTTCTGCAACGCAGCCATGGACGGCGCGAAGACGACCACCTACACCTTGAGCACCGCGCGTTTGGTGGCGGTGGACCCGGTTTGCGAAAGCTATGATTTTGACATCAATGTCGCCTGGGACTCGCTGGAGGTTATCGAGGACGACTACATCAAAGCCCGCGTGTACGAAGCGGTGGACAACTCCCTGCACACGGTGGATTTTGATTTCGACGAGCCGAGGGTACGCGCCTCGATGAAACAGGCGGCGGAAGTGCTGCGGGAAGGGCTGGCGAAAATCAAAACCCTGCCCCAAAACGATGTCGTCATGACCGGCCACAGCCACATCGACATCGCCTGGCTGTGGAGGGTGCAGGAAACCGAGCGCAAGGCAGCGCGCACCTTTTCGAACAATCTGGCGCTCATGGACGAGTACCCCGATTTTATCTTCGCGCAAAGCCAGGCGATTTTGTATGACATGACCAAAAAGCTGTATCCCGAATTGTATGAACGGATGAAAGAAAAAGTCAAAAACGGCCAGTGGGATATCGTCGGCAATGTCTGGGTCGAGGCGGACACCAACATCGCCTCGGGCGAGTCGCTTATCCGCCAATTGTTGTACGGCCGGGAGTTCTTTCAAAAGGAGTTCGGCGTCGTTTCGGACACTTACTGGCTGCCGGACTGCTTCGGTTTCTCATGGGCGCTGCCGCAGATTATTAAACGCAGCGGCATGAAAAACTTCATCACCGCGAAGCTGGGCGGGCAGGACACCAACCGCTTTCCGCACACGATATTCCGCTGGAAGGGCAGTGACGGTTCCGAAATCCTGGCGCTCATGCAGCGCGTCGGCTACGGCGGGGAATACACCGGCCACACCCTGCGGCAGGCGGTGAAAGAAAACGACCAAAAGGATGTCACGAGCACTTCCATGGGCATGTTCGGTTACGGTGACGGCGGCGGTGGTTGCACCTACGCCATGGTCGAGCGCGGCCGGCGGCTGCGAAATTTCCCCGGCCTACCCGCGAGCAAAATCGGCCATGTCAGCGACTTCTTCGCCGCCTCCGCCGAAGCGTGGGGCAACCTGCCCGTCTTTAATAACGAAATGTATTACGAAAACCACCGGGGCACATACACCAGCCAGGCGTTCGTCAAAAAGAACAACCGCCAAGGCGAGTTCTTGTTCACCCGCGCCGAGATGGCGTCGGTATTCGCGAAATGCGCAGCCGGGTACGGTTACGACAAAGAAACCCTAGAAGAGGGCTGGAAAATTCTGCTGAAAAACCAGTTTCACGACACCTTGCCGGGCACCTCGATTCACGAGGCGCACGAGGACTGCCGCGTGGATTTCTGCCGTATGCACGCTCTCGGTGAAACCGTGAAAGCCGGCGCTCTGGCTGCCCTGAACGCCGAAATCGCGGCGGAGGGGCAGAGTGTTATCGTCTGGAACTTCCTTTCGCACGCGGTCACGGCTCCCGCCGAATTGGCATGGACTTTCGGGCCGGAAGCGGCGGTATTTGACGGTGAAGAGCAACTTCCCTCCCGCCGCTTCCAAAACGACGGTACAGAGTACATGCAATTTATGGCGGCGGAAGTTCCCGCCATGGGCTATAAAGTGTTTTCCGTCAAACCGGGAACGGCCGCGCTGCCGAAAGTGACCGCGACGCCGGCCCTGCTCGAAAACAGCCGGCTGAAAGTAACGTTGGACGAAAACGGCCTGCTGGCCTCTGTGTTTGACAAGGCGAACAACCGGGAAGTGCTCAGCGGCACGGGCAATCTGCTGACTGTCTTCCAGGATAAATGCGTGCATGAAACGGCGTGGAACCTCGAACTCAACTACCAAAAGAAGTTCTGGGAGCTCAGGAAAGCGGAAAGCGTCGAGGTTCTCGAAGCCAACGAGTTCCGGGGCGCGATCCGTATTGTCCGAAAATTCAACAAGTCCGTCATCACGCAGGATGTTATTCTGAACATCGACGCGGACCATGTGGATTTCGACACCACGGTCGACTGGTATGAGAGCGATAAGCTCCTCAAAGCGGCGTTTGAGGTCGATGTCCTGAACACGCAGGCTTTCTTTGAAATGGCGCACGGCGCCATCGGCCGCCCCACACACTGGAGCAACAGCTACGACCTCGCCCGTTTCGAGCAGTGTGCCCACAAATGGGCCGACCTTTCGGAAGGCGGCTACGGCGTGAGCATTCTCAACGACTGCAAGTACGGCTATGACATCAAGGACAATGTGATGCGGATTTCCCTCATGCGGGCCCCGACCTGCCCGGACCGCACGGGTGACCACGGAACCAACAGCTTTGTCTACAGCCTGTATCCGCACAAGAACGGGTGGTTCGACGGCGGCACGGTGCGAAAGGCGTTCGAACTCAATGTGCCTCTGACGGCGTTTTCCGCGGAAGCGCAGAAGGGCTCCCTGCCCGCGGAACAGTCCTTTATTCAGATTGACAGCGCCAATGTCATTATCGACGCGTTGAAACTCGCGCAGGACGGGGACGGCATCATTCTGCGCGTCTATGAGGCGGAACAGCGCCGCGGCGAAGTCACCGTGAAGACCGCCCTGCCGTTTACCCGCGTCACCGAATGCAACCTGATGGAAGAGAACGAAGCCGAATTGCCGGCGGGGGGCGGCGAATTCCGCTTCTATATCAAACCCTTTGAGGTCAAAACATTCCGGCTGCAATAATGAAAAAGACAGCCTCTTCCTGTTGAATACAGTATAAATCGTAAAAGCATCCCTCGCTCAATCGAGTGTGGGACGCTTGTTTATCAGCAAAGCGACCGCCTTCGCCAGCCGTTCCGACATAAACAGCATCAGCGCCGCAAAGAGCAGCAGATAGGCAGGGTACAAGCCGATGTGTATGTGCTGCGCGATGAGCCCGAAAAGCGGCGGCATGAAGGTGCTGCCCAAATACGCGCTCGCCATTTGTATGCCGATAATCGCTTGCGAATTTTCCCTGCCGAAGTTCGCGGGCGTCGCGTGAATAATCGAGGGGTAAACCGGCGCGCAGCCGAGGCCGACGGTGACCAGCCCCGGCAGGGCGGACAATTCGCCGCGGACCGGGATGCCAATCAGGAGGATGCCGGCCATTATCGTGAGAATGCCGTAACGAATCATTCGCCTGTCGCCGGCTTTGTCGGCGATGAAACCGCCGAGAAACCGCCCGATAGTCAGGCCGAGGAAAAACAGCGACGCGTAACTCGCGGCCGTCTCCGCCGAAATTCCGCGGTAACGCACCAGGTAGCTGCTCGCCCACAAACCCGCCGTGCTTTCGAGCGCGCAATACGCGAAAAAGGTGACAAGCACAAGCTTCACCCCCCGGATTTTCAACGCTTGGGGAAGTGTCAGGGCCGCCGCCTCGGGCGGTACCCCGCCGCCGGGAGCGGCGGCTTTTCTTTTCCACAGAGGCAGGCTGATAAACAGCAGCGCCGTCAGCGCGATTTGAATGACGCCGACCGCGCGGTAACCGGCCGGCCAGCCGAAGCCCCTTGTCAGGCAATAGCCCATAATCGCGGGGCTGACCGACGCGCCGACGCCCCAAAAGCAGTGCAGCCAGCTCATATGGCGCGAGGCGTAATGCAGCGCGACGAAATTATTCAAGGCCGCGTCGACCGCGCCCGCGCCGAGTCCGTACGGAACAGCCCAGACGCACAGTGAAATCACGGAACCCGACAGCGAAAAGCCGAACAGCGCGGCCGCGGTCATGGCGACGCTGATGGCGGTGACAAGCCCCGCGCCGAGTTTTCTTGTCAGCCGGTCGGAAAGCAGGCTCGAAACGATGGTACCGCTTGCGACAATCATGGTCACGATGCCCGCGGCGGAAAGCGGCGCACCGAACTGCCCGACCATCACAGGCCACGCGGCGCCGAACAGCGAGTCGGGCAGGCCGAGGCTGATAAACGCGAGATAGATGATTGCAAGCAAAAAAGAAACCATAAGCTCTCCCATCAAATCTGCCAAACAAATCCCCCGCCGTCCCCGGCGGGGGCTGTTTTTTTAATCGGTGAAACGGTTAATAGGTAAAAGTCATCTTGCCCCACCATTTGCCGTCGATGACGGTGTCGATACCCTTATTGTTGAAGCCGAGCTTACCGGCAATTTGAAGGGGCGCGTCCAGATTCAGAGAGTCGAGGTACCCCTTGGCGTTGAAAACCGCGACGAGCGAGGCGCCCGAGTCTTTGGAATTGACATCGCCATAGGTAACTTTCCCTTCGCCGATGGTGAAGGGATCGAGATCTTTGGGATCAATCGTCATCGGGTCCATCACGCTCGTATGGTGCTTCGGCGGGGTGTTGAGGCCGCTGACGACTTCTTTATAGAGGGTAATCGTCACTTTCCAGCCGCTGCCCGACTTGACGCAGGCAGCGGATTTCACCCCCGCCGGCACAAGTTCGCTCATAGGTTTGCCGGCGCCGCGCGGCAGAAACTTCGGGAGCGTGTCGTTTTTGTCGCCGCTGACATACCCGTTGTTGAAGGTTTTGGTTTTGCTTTCATCCTCTAACTGTTTGTCAAGAATTCTTTGAAGAATACTTTTGAAAAGCGCCATTTTCGTAATTTTTGTAACCGTACCCATGTCTCTTTTTACGGTGACTTTGCCTTTATACTCTTTCGTGGCGTTGGCGTATTGGTTGTAAAAGGCGACAATTTGCGCTTTGGTGCCGCCGACCGGCGCGATGATACCAACGGGTTTCGCTGTCCCTTCCGTCCCCGTGGTGGACTCACCCGTCGCTGTGGTGGATTCGCCGGTTCCGGTGGTCGTTTCTGTCGTCGAGGTTGTGGATTCGCCCGTTCCGGTTGTCGTTTCACCCGGCGCGGTGGTGCCGCCGGCCTCGGCCGCGGCTTGAGTCGGCGCGGTCGTTTCATCCGGCTCGCCGCCCTTGCAGGCCGCGAAAGAAAGAGTAACGGCAAAAACAAGAAGAATCGCGGCGAGTTGCCTGAGCTTTTTCGGCATAGGGTACCGGCTCCTTATCAATCAGGTTGGCGGAATTGAATTCAATTCCGCCATTTGATAGTATACAATTCAGGAGGCGTTGTCAATGTAATTTTACCGGAAACACGGCCTGCGGCGCCCCGGTTATCCGGTTGTTTTCAACACCGCGTTTCCCTGCCCGGCCGTGATGCTGAAGCGTAAGCCCTCCGTTCCGACCGTATCCGTAAGAAGCTCAAAATTCTCACTTTGCGCGATTGTCACCGTTTTCCCCTCAAGGCCGGGGAGTTTCACCGTCTCCCCCGATGCCGGGCCGGCGCCGTCGATATAGATATATTCCGCGCCGTCGTCTTTTACCCGGATAACCGCAAAGGCGCTGCCCGACGCGGCGGGGTCGAGATAGTTTCGAAACGCTTTGAAAGTCTTGCGATCGCCGGGGTTATAGATTGTTTTACCCGTCACAATCGGGTAACTTTTTTTACTTTGGCTCATAAACCAGAAATCCCCGCAGCTTTGCCGGCGCGCGGAGTTCCCCGCGTCGGTTTGATCCGGGAGAAACCCCATCGCGAAGCCGTAGGTCCTGCCGCCGGAGGCGTTATAAATCCAGTCCGCATAATGGTTGGGCGGCAAGCCTTCCTCTACGCAATCCGCCGGGCCGAACCGTAATCCGTATTGGGAAGAAGGGGGGAAGAAATCCTTGTATTTCTGCATATCGACGCCGCCTGCGAAATCAAAGACCGCCGTTTCGCCGGTTTGAGTGTTGACGGCTTCCTTGGGTTTGACGCCCGGCAAAAACCGTTTGGTTACATATCCCGTTCTGCCGATGCAAATCGCTTGAACCGCGCCGAAATTTTCCGAAGTGACCTTTTTCAAGGCCTGAACGGTGCTTTCGATGACGCAGTCGAGGCCCGCGGTATAGGTAAAGGTGTTATCCATCCTCACGACACCGCCGATAGAATCGTCACAGTAATCGCCGTTGTGCGTCTGCGCGTATTCAAGCATCTCCTTATAACACATAATCGTATAGTTCTCTTTGATTTCAAGCGTGTCGCCGTAATACTCGCCGTCTTCTTCGATTTTTAATCCGTCAAGATAGCAGTCGACGGTCACATGGTTCACCGACGGGTAAATCTGCCCGTTGGAGCCGATAACGGCCGAAACCGTAATGTTGTCAAGATTTTCGGCGGTATCGCCGCCCTTGACATAAGTCATGACCCCCGCGGGAGGAACCGCCAGCGGGGTCACCATACCGTTTGTCTCGGTGTAAGGCCCGGCGAAAATCAAATTGCCGGTGCCGGTTTCGAACCCGATGAGGGTGTAATCGTATCTCTCGCTGCGCCAGACACCCCCCAGGTGGGCGGATGTTTTGTTGTGGCCGGGCGCGCTGACGGTGTATTTCGTCCAATACCCGTGGTTCGCACCCACGGCGCCATAGCTGATGCGGAACGGCGTGATGTCGTCTTTGTTGGTGTTGTTGAAATCCGTCGACACAGAGGTTTTATTCCATCGAAAACCGCCGTTCATAGAACTGCTTGTCCCAAACTCAATCCGGATGGTTTTGTCTTTGTTAAACGGGCTCTCCATGGCGTATGTATCGCCGGTTTTTGTCAGCGCAATGTCTTTTGAACGGGCTGTTCGGACGGATAGCCTGACCGTTTCGCCGCCGAACAGAATGTCTTTCGATGTGTCTTCGCGGGTAAGGGATTGTTCGTTTTCGGGCAGCGTGCCGATTGGGCTCGGCAACGCTTGACTTCCTATCATGGTTTTTAAATATAATTTTATTTTTAGAATCAATTTATAAAAAAGGTTTATATTCGCTCGGTCCGGATTCAGGCAGATTTCTATATCCGTTTCAAGTGACTCGCCCGGGCTTAAAATTTCCGCGTCTAAAACAGCGCTGCTTTTATTGAATAAACGCGCGTTATCGGGAATCACATAATCCGCGTGAACCTGCCTTAAAACCCGGCCGCCGGTGTTCTTCACCCGGATAGTGATTTTAGCGAAACTCGTTTTTCCATAGGTGTCTTTGTCCGTTGAGACGATTATCGCCAACGGGGTTGTTAAAGCGATGGTTTCACCCCGTGCGGCCGGGGCAGCGGGAAAAAGAAAAGGAGCAAGAAGGATGACGCAAAGGAAAGTTCTGAGTCGTTTGATAGGGATAACCTCCCTTAAAATTCGTTGCTGTTATTATAATTCCGGAGCATTGAATTGTCAATATGCCGTCACGGAACGAAACCCCCGTCCTTTTTAAGAACGGGGGTATAAAACAAGGTGTGCCTGCGTTTAATAGGTGAAGGTGCCGTTGCCTGTGCAGTGCCGGTGACATCGGGTTTGGGTTTTCAACTTGCCAGCCCCGTGCTCTGGTCAATGGTCACAAGCCAGTTTGCATGGAGATTTATAATATCTGCGTCCGCGGTGTCAATCCTTCCATCGCCATTGACATCCGCGGCCTTTAGAAACGCCGCGTCCTCCGTTTCATCCCACTCAATCATCCAGTTTTGGACAAGGTTGCAAATGTCGGCGTCGACAGTGTTGATCAAACCGTCGCCGTTGGTGTCGCCGTAAATCACGAGTTGAAAGGTTAATGCGACCGCCCCGGTGCTGTCGTTCACAACATTCACAACCGTGCCGGTGCCAATGGTCTCCGGCGAGTATTGCAGCGAATAGCCGCTGCCGACACTCACGAATCCGGTTTCAAACTGCTCAATGCTGATGCCGGGCGTAATACCGTAGATCATGCCGCTGCCGCTGTCAACCACACACCCGGAACCCGCCTTCGGCGCGATGATTTCGGTCGGCGCCGGGGCTTTTACCCAAACGGTTCCGGCCGTCTCGTGTTGATAGGTAAGGTAGCCGGGTTTGGTGGTGACCGCCAAAAAGCCGTCAATCGCCGTAGGGGGGTCGTCGGCAAATTGGATATAATCCGGAGCGGTCATCGTGCCGTCAACGGTAATGCTGCCGCCGGCAAAGATCATCGCGCCTACACGGTTCGCGGTGACATTTCCGCCGATCTCCGCCACGCCGTCATATACACTTACACCGATCCCTTCCGGATTTTCATTAATATCATAGCCGTTTGCCTGAACATTCCCGTAAACCCTGGCCGCCGCGCCGGAGACACAAACGCCTTGATTGCCCGCGCTGACATTTCCCAGGACATCAATGACAGCCCCTTCCTGGGCATGGACACCGAAGCCGCCGAGTTGAGTCGCTGTCACATCACCCAAGACGGTCAGCGAAGCCTCACTGTACGCGTGGGCAGCTATGCCCCACATCCCGGAAGCCGTGGCATTGGTAACCGTTACCTCGCACAACGCGGAATTGGAGGAGGTCGTCACCCCGTAGGCTTTGCCGGTTACATTCAGCGCACCCGAACCCGTAAGATATACCGACCCTCCGTCATAAACAGTTAACCCGGCTTCGTATTCCGCGGGATTGTTTATGTTCAGTGTATAACCGTTGAGATCAAAAGTCACCTTTTTGTTATCAATAGACACACCGTAATAATGATCAATGTTTTTTAACAGGGTAATCGTTTTCGATTCCCCGGAATATATCGCATAAAGCGCTTCATTCAAAGTGGCGTATCCGGTCTCTCCGATTCTGCAAATGTTTGCTCTTGGCACAGCGGTTGTGTCCGCCTCGAGTCCGCAGCCTTCACTGTTGCACGCGCGCACCTTGAAGGTATACTCTGTACCGTTTGTTAATTCGTTGAATATATAGGTGGTATTTAAACCCGCGTCTTCCCATGTCGCCCCGTTATCTTTCGACACCTGGTAATTCAATATATCTCTGCCGCCGTCGCTGACGGGAGCCGACCAACTCAGTTCTGCCCGGCCGTCACCGGGCGCGGCGGTGAAGTCTTGCGGCATGGAGGGCACTGTGTATATGCGTTCTCCCACGCTGTTGATCCAAATGGTGCTGGTGCCGTCCGTGTAAGTAAGAAAACCGCTTTTGGTAGTAGGCTCGGTTATTTGTTCCGGTGTTTTTTCTGTTTCTCCCAAAACAACAAACGGAGTTCCGGATGAGAGGCTTCCGCTTATTGTCACAGTTCCGTTCCCGTTACTCTTCGCGCCTATTCCGGATGAAACCACATTCCCGGCTACGTTAATCGTTCCGCCATAAGCATAAACGCCAATGTTGTTTGCACCTTGTACGGTTACGCCGCCTCCGACAGTAACCACAGACCCCCCGTTTGCGCGAACACCCATGCCTTGTATCGTTTGTTGATAGTTTCCGAGTATGTGGATATTGCTGCCCACAGTTACGGATGTACCGGGGTTTGCCCAGATTAAAACTCCCGAATTACCTGCCGTTATATTGCCGTTTACCACGATATTGGCGTTTCTTGCGTTCACTTCAATTCCGGTCCTGCGTGCCGCTACATTGCCTTTAACAGTAATTTTACCGCCGTCAAGGTAACTGCCTGAGCCATACATATGAATACCGGTAGCGTCAATGCCTGGCGCGTCTATATTATCAACAGTAGCCTCCGAGTTCCGGCCGAGAACATTTACACCGCCGCCGTTGGCAGGTCCTTTTACATTAAATTGACCCGTACCTGTGCCGGAAAGCCTGAGCTTACCGCCGTTTACTACTGTAAGCGCATATGTAAACCAAACTTCGGTGTAGGCGCTGACATCCAATAGAAGATTATAATCGCCAAGCTCCAAATAGACTGTCTTGCCGTCTATTGTTATGGGCGTGGTGTGGGTGATATTGTTCAGCAGTTTTATGGTTTGCCCGTTTGTTACGGCCGCCAAGGCATCATCCAAAGTGGCGTACTCCACAGTTCCGATCATGCATAAATTGACAACAGGGTCCTGGTGGACGAATCCCTGCCACCGCAGAAACGGATATCCGCTATTATCGGTGCTGTTGATTCCCCATACTGTTGTAAAATCCCAGCCTGTGAATGTTGCTTGCTTCTTCATATCTGCCGTCGATTTTCCTGTTTCGCCCGCTGATGAAGAATTTTGTCCCGATGTTTCGGTATCCCAATAACAGTTTGTGGAAAGTTCGCCGCTGGAGCATGACAGGCCGCAAACATCATAACCTGTTCCATTTACAGGGCCGGCCGCGTAAGAGTCATGGATTGGTCCGCTGTTATCCCCGGTCAAACCACCCAAACAGTCTGTGCCGTTTACTGCGCATGTGGAATAACAGGCTGTAATCTCTCCTTGGTTTGAGCCGACCAAGCCGCCGCCGTAATTGTGGAGAGTTAGTGTGCCTGTGGAAAATGATTTGGTAATAACGCCCTCTTCCAAGCTCTCACCCACAAGACCGCCGGCACTCTTTCCTTCGGTAAAGACTGATGCGTCAGCCCGGCATTCGATTATGGCGCCGCTGTTATAACCCACTAAACCTCCTGTCCAATCGCCATATTCTATCTCATCCGTGCCGGTTACATCACCATTGAATGAACAACGGGTAATTGAACCGCTGTTTACGCCAACCAATCCACCCGTATCGAATTCACCGGCGACTGTACCCGTGGCTGCCACATTCGAGATACTCCCCTGGTTGAGCCCGACCAGGCTGCCCACATAATAACAACCGTTTATATTTATGGTATCCAGAGTCAGATCAAAGATTTCTGCTGTTGATCCCGTATTACGGAACAATCCGGTTGGTATATAGCTGCCCCAGGATCCGTTCAGTTTAATAAAAAGACCGCTGATTGTGTGGCCGTTTCCGTCAAAGGTTCCGGTGAAAGCGTTCGCGGATGTGCCGATGGGTGTCCATCCGCTGCCGGTGTTGTATGGGTCTGTGTTCAGATCAATGTCGGCCGTCAATTTGAAGTGTTTGTCCGCGTGGCCCACACCGATGTAGTTGCGCACATTATTCAAATGTTCCGGTGTCGCGATAAGGAATGCCGTTTCCTCAGTCGTTCCGTCACCGCTCCCCGGGGCAAATTCGTTCCCGGTGACAGCGGATACATGGAATGTATGGCACATCGAAATAACCATTAGAAAGCATAGTGCTAAGGAACCGATTCGTTTCATTCTGATTACCTCCGTTTATTCTATATTTCCCTAAGTATATCATTACCCTGTTTGACTGTCAATTATTGCAACTGTTAGACATAAACCGACACGCCCCGCCCTTTTTCAAGGGCGAGGCGTTTGAGTTGCGTTGCGTTGTGAATTAATACGTAAAGGTGTAGTTGCCTTTGTAAGTACCGGTGACATCGGCGTTAATACCAATGATACCGTACTTCAGCTTGCCGGTAATGTTGGCCGGGGTAGTGACATCGAGCTTGGTCATAAGGCCTTGGGCGTTGAACACCGCCACGATAGTGCAGCCGGTGTAGTTGACATTGGCGTTTTCCAAAACAAAGGGATCCAGGTCTTCGGCCTTTAAGTCCAGCGTGTCCATGCACTTGGACACATACTTCGGTTTGGCGTTGAGAGCGCTGGCGCCGGTTACCACGTCGTCTTTCATCACGATGGTGACCTTCCAGCCGCTGCCGCTCCTGACACAGGTGGCGGATTTCACGCCGTTGGTGCCGGTCGGGCTCAGCTCGCTCATCAGCGGGCTGTAGTTGCGGGGCAGCCAGCTTGAAAGGGTTTTATTGTCTTTGTTGGATTTGCCGTTGGTAAAGGTGTAGGTCGGTTTTTGCTCATAATCGTTCGGCAGCATTTTCAAAGCCAGGTTTTTAACGACACTACCGCCCGTGATGGATTTTATGGTCGAAACCGTACCGCTTTTCTTGGTAACCGTAACTCTGCCCTTGTAGGATTTCATCGCGTTCGCGTATTTGTTGTAGAATGTAAGTATCTGGGCCATGCTGCCGCCTACGGGCGCGGTGATAGTCGCGGGTATGGTGGTAGCGGGTTGGGTGGTAGCGGGTTGGGTGGTAGCGGGTTGGGTGGTAGCGGGTTGGGTGGTAGTGGGTTTGATGGTTGTCGTTTCGCTCGGCTTCACGGTTGTCGTTTCGCTCGGCTTCACGGTTGTCGTTTCGCTCGGCTTCACGGTTGTCGATTCGCCGGTGCCCGTCTTGGAAACACCGGTGCCGGTGGTTTCGGGTTTTTTATTGCTTACCGGCGCGGCTGTCGTACTTACGCCGGGGTTTGTTGAGCCGTCGGCCGTGCTTCCTTCGGTTGCGCTCGGGTCGGTGAGCGCGTCGCCGGTTGTTCCGTCGACGGTAGTGGATTCGCCTTCGGCGCCGGTCTGGCCCTCGGTGGTGTTGTCAACCTGGCCCGCGGGAGCGGTGGTGGTTGTCTCGTCGCCGGTTTTTTTGCCGCACGCCGCGAAGGAGAAGGCGATGGCCGCTGCCAGGAGAAGCGCCAGAAATTTCTGCATGTTTTCATCATAACGCGCCCTTCCGATAGTGATGGTTTGTATTGGTCTTAATATTTGACATCCCAGATTTTCAGCGTATTGACGAGAACAGCGGAACCAACGACGCTCATTCCGGTTACCTTCGTTGGTTCTTTTATATTGATTTTCACATTCACGTATTGATTGAGTGTAATAATCCGGTTTGTTTTCGGGTTATAAGTAAGTTCGGCTGTGCAATCGTAATACTTGAGATCAAAGTTCGGATCCTTAATCGCCCACTTGACTTTGCTGTCATTAAATAAAGTGTCGTCAATTTCGGAGCGGGCGAGAGGGCTGAACATATTGCCGTGGTTGCTGGTCGCTTTCAATTGGCCTTCCTTGTACGGTTCGGGATTCATCTCGTCATTCAAAACG